>Ga0123355_10010754_pt1 | contig 14061 bp, 9 predicted proteins | sample TergutEmb28metaG_3_FD_89872 | JGI IMG/M metagenome (GOLD analysis project Ga0123355, IMG submission 89872) | Embiratermes neotenicus P1 segment gut microbial communities from Petit-Saut dam, French Guiana - Emb289 P1 | ecosystem: Host-associated > Arthropoda: Insects > Digestive system > Gut ... | reverse complement strand
CGGCACAGGATGGTGGTAGGTTGTCAGCCTTAAGCACCGGCCGCCTTTACCCCCAGGAAATACTCCTGGTACTCATTTCTGTTAGAGGCTGAGTCGACCCCAGGGCCATAGTGCGATCGGAAGGATTTCATGTCAAAGAAAAATCCACTGACATTAGCTGGAATCGAACCAACGACCTTCCGATTTGTAGCACTGCACCTTAAACACTGCTACCGCGGCCCCCCCTAATAAGAAGGGTAACATACGCTATTTAAATACGTATTGTCTGTTTCATGTGTGAGATGATATTTTGATACTGTGGTAGTGCCTGAACAATATGAAGAATATTGACATTAATCGCATATAATAAAGCAAGAAACTTGGCTACTCCTGCTCCAATCAAACTTTTGTTCGCTTTAAAGTTGTACGAACTGGACACGAACGCAGGTTCCGTAGACAAGAACTGCACGAGTAGCAGAGTGGCTGCAGAACTATATAACCGGCAGATTAAAATTGTAATGTACCTGTATCAGTTTGCATTTTTTGACGAAATATACATCAATTGTAAATTCCGTACACCTATTTACGCAAGAAAATCTGAAGTATGTACTTCTGACGATTTTTTCTTTTAATAATTGTCAGAATGTTGTTTGTTTATGCCGTTTAATTATATCGTATTTGTTATTCTAATTTTCACAGTTTTGTTTTAAATTCAGAACAGATGATTTTAAGCTACGTGGGACATTATTGAATTGCAAATCATATGTAATTCCTTACCTATTGCAAACAGTATCAGTATTCAGAACTCTTTCGGGATCCTTCTGCTAGCTCTTAAGGTACGAATTGCAGCTCCTTGTGTTTCTGACTGGTACAACAGACGACCAGAATGTACAGTACCTCCAACATTCTCTTCATTGAATACGTTTTCAGAGGGGTTCAAACGACGCATGCGCCCATTTCTTTACCACTAGTTCATTTACACTCGGCCTACCAAGTTAACATTAAATTATGCAACTTTCCGAACATAGCAAGTGATACAGGCTATTCTCAACACGATGTTGGATGGCTGCCTTGTTGTGAGAGTGCATGTGCACATGGGAATTACATTACTCAGTAGTGTCCCCCACCATAAACGACCTGTGTGATTTTTTTACGCTTACTAGTGTTGCAGCACTAAACCTTCACGGAATAAATAATCTCGAATATGTTGGCTTATATTCTTTTTCTAACTTCAGGTAAAGTAAAAATAAAGGTCATCCTAGAACACGCCACGAAGGCCCAGAGAAGGAGTAGAGATATAACTCTACTCTTTCATTAACCTCGGCGCTAGATGGGGTGAGTGGTCAACGCCACGCCCCGGCCGCTTTGCCCCCGGGAAAGACCCGGTACCCATTGTATAGGAGGCTGGGTGGGCCCCAGGGTCGGTCTGGACTAGTGCGGAAAATCTCGCCCCCACCGGGATTTGATCCCCGGACCGTTCAGCCCGTAGCGAGTTGCTATATCGACTGAGTTATCCCGGCCCGTACAGGTATGTTACTATAATAATTCCTGGTAATTTGGCTCGTAAAACATACGCACTTTTACGTTGATCCTCTTTTGAGATTTTCGCATCATGTGGCAGTGGGCAGAGTTCGCAGGACGCGTTACGAAACCCCCAGAATAGGATCTGCTTCAACACATAAATACCGAGAGAACTTAAAATTCTTTTCCTGTTCATAGAGTAGTCATTATTCCGAATGGATTACCCCGGCTTCTTTCAACGTAGGTGTTGTCCCTGTGCTTAATTATGCGCCGTGCCATAAAGTAATATGCTAGAGTGGAGGTGAGACTCCACGCATTCAAGTGAGTGGTCACGTTCACGCTTATTGTGCTTTAAACGTCATCGAATAGGAGACTGGGCAGACTCCACAGCCCGTGTGGACGCTGCGGAGAAGAGAAACATCTGGATCTGTTCCGAGAATCGAATTACTTTTCCCTCCCCTCAGGTCCATCCAATGGCCTAGGTGCTGTATTGGCTCCGCCTTCGCTTAGAATTTTAAAGTGAATGTGTCCTTCACAATCGCACCTTCGACAATATTTAGACTTTTTAGTCCAGAAAACATAATAAAATACGTGAACAAACGATATATTTGGTTCTTATGGCTTCGTGTTAGCCGTTTCATAGGCACGGGTAATGCAGTCATCACAACATTACAGTATGCAGTGTTAATGCTTTATTATTCTCAGTCTAATACGACTCTATTTTGTGTTTGCACATTGGCGTAGATACATTTTTTTAGCGACCGGAACGAGTACCTTCCCTGACACGAATTATGAACTTCAAAAAATTAATTACTGAATTTCCTGTCATTCGTCGCAACGATTTCAAATTGATTGAGTACTTAAAATCCCCCCTCCCTCCTCTCTTCCACAACTTAAAGTGTTCATTTGGGTGTCCACTTTGCTGCCCGTTGAACTCTGCCCCCGGGACGACTGTGCCACTCGCCACCCCTCCATCCCGGCTACGCCCTGTCGAATGCACTAGCATACTTACCGAGTATCGCTTCGTGTTCGAGCAAAATATTTTGCCGTCATCAGACGAAAATTTACAGTGCAATTTTGTGTTGTATACGAGTCCTAATATCGACCAACAATTCTCTGAAATCGTTACAGGGAAGAATATGCGTTGCATTGTTATTTATTACATCGTCATATTTTATAAGCATTTTGTCCAGCGGAAATGACAGTGAGAATCTACAAGTTTATTAACAACTAACACTAACATAATCTGGAATAACCAACTGTCCGTGCGACAATGAAAGTAGATATTGTAACATTTTATGCAATATAAAAATGGAGTCTGTCTTCCCATTTTGTGTACTCCTTCCCCTGCTAATGGCAACAAAAGTTGCCGAAATTTGCAGCGAGACTGAACGACTATTCCGGCGCATATACGGAGTATTGGACCGAGACTAATAAGTCAAGATACGAAAAAAATTAACTAATTTTGTTTCGGGCCTAGGCAATTGCAGTGCCACTGTAATGAATATTTTCACTTATCACGTGTAATACACATCAGGCGTCTATGGGTGGAGTAATAGACGTGCGGCAAATAAGTCCTGGCCACCGATCTGTGCTGACAACCTATACTGGTTGGTCTATGACTGACAACTGTGGGCCGAGATTGAAAGTACACGAGGTGATGGCGTGTCACAATAAGCGAGGTTGCAACAGATTTAGATTTCATCTGCTATTATACATCAAAATATTGATCGGGGTAATAAGACCTGTATGAATGATTGTGCTACTAACATAAACTATGTGTGAATTTCCGAATTTTCTTAGAGATACGTGCATCTATAATGTATACAAAATTTTTGGAGACCGAATGCCAGCTATTTCGTGATAGCAGTAGAGGAGGATGGCAATATATTACCATACTTATTGCATAACTTTTGTTTATACACACAATCCGAAAGCCTAACCTGGGAACGAAAAGAAGCAAAAACAAACGATTGTTATTGTTAAAATGTGATAGTGTGTAGAACGGTCGAATTGTAATCAGTTAACAGAAATAAACCTTGCCGCTATTTTATTTTAGTGAAATGTTACTGAGATACTGAAGCCTCGGTGACTAGGTCATCACCACGGATAACAGAGCATCTGTACACAGCAGCGCATTGCCCGGTAGTTCGCTTGTAGTGTCTGTTATCTGTTGACCACACTGATAAATGTTCTGTGGAACAGCTTGGTTTGAGTTTGTTTGAGAAACATGGATTAGTGAGAAATATGGTCGGTGGCAGCATCATTTCGTCATGTCAGTGGAAGGACGTAGATAAAAGAAAGCACGAAAGAGGTCTCTGTCATCATGTTGGAGTCCACCGTAATCAGGTGTTGTTGACGTCCATAACTTGTGAAGGTTGGAGTCTGAGACGTGATTATCTAACTGTATATTCTGGAAAATTAAAAATTATATGTGGTGTCGTGTGCCTAAGGAATGTAAATACCAGCGTCGGAGACAAATTCATGCTTGATGTTTATGTGTGAGTTGTGTCATACTGCAGACGTGTAATTCAACGAGGATGGACAAAGCTAGTCAAGTTCTTAGAAGGTATGGTTTAACTATACGTTTCTAGTTTCGTATGAGCAATATACGTTCGTTCCCACTTAAGAAGCTTAATGGATAGTTAACGAAGTTCATTTCGTTTGTTTAAGTTATTTTTGATGTAATTTTTAGAGAGGGAAGATATGAGATATAATTATGCAATTAATTTCCAGTTATTTAAGAGAACCACATAAAAGCTCTAAAATCCAATTTCCCCCCCCTAATTTTTCGAATATTTTTTTATTACACTTGCACTGACATATATTGGGAGAGCACTCATTTCTCATTGAATCTGTAACCATCAAGGTCAGTGTATATATGCAAAACAGTGAAGAACACATTTTGAAAACACTGCTGCGCTTTTCGCACCCTGTTTCTTGTTACAGGAGTGGTGTGAGGTTGAAGTCGATGAGCAGTGGTCACCAGGAGCTGAATATGGTTATTTCACAGCTCCGAGATGTGAAGTCTACAGCAAAAGCTTTTGCGACTGCTCAAAACACAGCATCACAAGACATGTTAAAATGGTCCTCAAGTGAAGAAAATCTTGCTATTCAGGATACCTTTCTTCAGCTTACAGAACTTAATGCTCTCTGGACTGCGGTTCAAAAGGACTTTTCAGGTGAAATATTTACAGAGTGTCGAGAGATGATTGGGCAAACTTCAGGATTGAGTTTTGGAAGTCATTTTGGAAGAAATAAGTTTTATAAACTATATAAATTCCATGCCATTAGTGAGTAAAACAAGCTATAAAGATGATTGAGTTGAATGTTTATGTAGGGAGCTGTAATCTGAATAGGGCTGATTGCTAGTGTATTGATCATCCATCAGTATAATCATTTGATTCTCAGTCTGCTTGGAAGTCTCATGTGTTGTGTTTGTGGCTCATTACACATATCTGTTATTCAGAGTGCCTCTGACTTTTACAGATGATAAATATGATTACATGCATTATGCATATGGCTTTTGCAATGTAGTAATTATGGCTGCCTCAGTGGAATGCCAATGGTGATATCCAGGTCAGATTTTCATATTGAAACACAGTTTACAATGTACGCAGAGTTTTGAGGGACATGGGTCCTTCCTGTGAGTGAGAGCAGAACTTGGGCAAGACAGCTTGGAGAAGACAGTTTGTACTGAATCCCATATGCATGCATGCACAGAATTTCCATGAGAAACATTTTTTCTCTGATACAGTTATGGAGCATTTTATGTGATTATAGCTTCTACCCACATCACCTGCAGAGAGTGAAAACCCTTAATTTTGTAAATGGCTGCAACCACAGCTATAAATTGTGTTTGCCATGCTGTTCATAGATGAGTCTTAATTTATACATGCCAGTGTTAACCACACATGGAAATCACACCCTTGGAAACAGGGAAGTCCACGTGTAGTAACACAGAATAATGTCCACCATAGTTTTTGGCAAATAAACACTGTGTAGTAGTAACACACTACTTACTTGGACCTCACTTTGTTGAGAAAAGTTTAACAGCTGTTTGTGACAAAATTTTCTAGAAAATGACCTACCACCATATTTAGGGGATGTGCTTCTTGCAGCAAGGATACAAATGTGGATACTACATGGTGGGGCATTTCCACTTTTGCAGAGGTTAAGGATTACTTGAAGAGAAAGTTCCAAGTAAGATGGGCAGGAAGAGGTGTACCTGTAACGTGGCAAGCATGGCCATCTGACTGAAGCCTGTCAGATGTTCCTCTCTGGTGTTGCATGAAGTCCAGTTTGTATGCCAGTAGTAAGCCAGAAACAAGGCAGCATATGGTAGAGTGGAGAATCAAAGTTGGTGCTGGATAAGAAACAAAATGCAACACATTCATTGGAAACATACACTGAAATACTGCAACATTTTGATTCAGTTGAAAATGTTGAAGCTGGCAATAATTCATTTCAGTTAAAAATTTATTCTTTGTTCATTGCTGCAATACACTAGTGCTTAGTGTTGTGAAGTGGATGTATGGCTTGTAGAGCACCTTTTCACTCCAAGTGACCTCTGGAATATGCTCATGAAGTGTGGCCAACCAATCATGAAACTTTCTATGTATATATGTAGTTGTAATACACAGCACATTAAGAACATTATTTGAGAAAAATTCTACAATACATAAAGAATTTTTACATTTCTGTGTATTATGACATTCCTCCATGAAAGACTATTTACACTGCTGGAAATGCTAAGAGAATTTCATTGAGACGTGTGATGTTTGCTTTATAAACTAAGTATGTTCTGAAAAGTAATGTAGATATAATTCTTTGTTTTTGTAGATAATTTAAAAGCGTTTATCGCTCAATTTTCAATGATTCTGGAAGGTGAACACCGTTTAGATCAGGCAAGAGCTCATGTTGCAGCATGTGAAATGAAGGCAACAAAACTAAAGAAAGAGTTAAGGAAGACAACTAGACGAGGGAATGTGGCAGAAATTCGACATTTGGAAATACAATTGATTCAAGCAGAGAATACATTTGTTCAGGCACAGAATGAAGGTTTGTGAAATATACTCTGGTTCATCAATACAGTTAGTTACTTGTGGATATCACTTACAAACATGGTTATAGACATAAACATCAATTTTAATTGTGAAAAGAACACATTTATAGGCCTTTGACTAATTTTAAAGATACAGAAGGAAGGCGTTGCAACATTTTTGAAGGTTCTGTTTCAGCATTGTTCTGAAGGCAGTGGGGAAACCCAAGAAACCCTCAGTCAGGATTTGAATTTTAAGATAAAATTTGTTGCTGGTGTTTCTTTAAGTACAGAAACATACACACACTTCACAGATACAATATCCATTCAGTGACACTTGAATATGAAACAGGTCAAGGTAATGTTGGTTGCAATTACACGAGTTCTACATAAGAAACAAATTAAACAACCATAAGTTTCACAAGGTACAATCACAATAACAAAAAACAGAAATACAATGCGTATCCTGTTAAATATGAAATATAATATAAATGCTTTTTCAGAGTTATGAACATAAAAACAAGAGAACCACAAGTCACTCAATACAATATATAATTTGATAATTGAAATAACTAGACAGTATCCTGAGCATGTGATAAAAATTCCTCTATAGAATAAAATGTGTGCGTAACAAGATATTTTCATAATGCTGTCTTAAAAATTGATTTATCCTTTTGAAATTTCAATATACTTGCAGGTAAACTATTAAATATCTTTATACAGGAATGAGTGACACCTTTTTGAGTAGAAGAAAATTTCACTGAGGGTGTGTGTAATTGGTTTTTATGCCTGGTGTTTATACACAGTATTGAGGAGTTAGCCTGAAATTTGAGTGGACAACTTGACAATTTGATGAATATCATCAATGAAAAAAAATATACAAACTTGGAGCTGTTAATATGTCAAGTTCCTTAAACCCATTTCTACATGAGCTCCTCTGACCTATTCCCAACATAATTCTTATTATCTTTTTTTGAATCAAGAAAACTGTATGCGTAGCAGTTGAAGTGCACGAGTGTGTTACACCATATTGTAGCAGTGTGTGAGAATGAGCAAAATATACAATCCTCAGTGTAGATCTGCTAATCTGTTTGAATCTAGCCAAATATTAGACATATGTACACATATACATGAAGGGATACTGTCGGCTGTAAATGACAAACCAGCTATATTTTGAAACCTGCTCCGGTCTGTGTAGTCAGTGCCAATTTGTATCACATTTGGTTTGATGCCTGCATACATGTTTATAGAGTTTAATGCCCTTAAATATACTGCATTTATATTGCAGAAAATAACCTGTGCATTGTGATGATGTGTTTATGAATTACCTCACTGGGACAGTTAATTGGCTTAAGTGCTTAATAATTTTTAAGTCATGTCATAACATACAAATATTTAAATAAAATGTGTTAACTAGAAGTATTTAAACAAATGTTGTACATTCTGATATCAATATGTGATAGCAAAATTTGATTGAGACAGAACAGAAATTTAGAGAGTACAAAGGTTAAGAAAAGTATATTAACTTAGATCCAGATTGGATTAATCCAATGCAGTATGGGGATTACAAAATGAAGAATAACTTAATATTTTATATTCTTTAAACTGTGGATTTTTCAATTGAGGAATTTGAATTATACTCTCAATACATTATTTATCGAAGTATAATATGAGAATTCATTATTAGAAAAATTGGAAGGGTGTGGGAGTGTTGCCTTGTAATAATCATATGCAAAGTTAAATGTGTCCTGCATAGACATTTTTTTGAAAATTAAATATTATGAAGTGGGGTCATCTTATATGTAGCATCATGATTTATTCAGGTAATATGGCATGTAAGACCCACACAGGAAAGACAACAATTTAGTTGATACATACTGTGGAAAGAGTACTCTACACGATCACCCTTTGCAACTTTGTTGTCCCGATGCGCTCAGTCTGGTAGGTGATCCTCTTTCAGGAAACGGGTGTGGTTCACCGAATCACATATAGTTTTAATTATCTTTTTTTACTTGCTTTATTTACTCAGTTTATCTCGATATAAAATAATATATAAGTGCTATATCCAGTTAAACAACTAGATCATTTCTAGGAAACTGGCACAGTCACTTCTCTGTACTCCCACTTACACCACACTCATATACAACTGAATTTGCACTGGATTGCTAGTGCTAGCTCCTAATGTTTTCTCATTTAAATCTCTCCCCTCCTACATATCGCCAATGGTCCCGAATTAACGTTAACAGATTAACTTGCAACCATCCGTAACTGACACCAATAATCCTAAGAAACAACTATACTAAAAATGATCAGCTACAGTAGACTTTGATGATGACTGCATAAATAAAAGTGAAAGTTTAAAGTTCACCTAAAATAGTACTGGCAGTGCTAGGACTGAAATGAGCTTGCTTTGAATAAGGTCTAGAGCTAAGCTCTTATTATGTCTGGCATGAGTCTGGACTTGTTAAAATTCCCTTTTTTCTAATGATGTATGTGTTGCTACAAAGTGTTTTTCATAAATTTTGTGAAATCAGTATCAATTATGGACGATACATTGTGTGTAACAACAGAATATGATGTACTAAAAGGAATAATTGTGTCATGTCATTGCTGTACATTGGAGAACACTGATTATTAATTGCATCTAACAAGTTCTGTGTGTTAAAGGATGTAGTTAAGCATTGATGTTTTGAAGGTACTGACATGATGTTGTTTCTGAATTGCAGTGTTGGGTCAGATACAAGAGAATGAAGCTGTGAAATTAATAAGAATTAAGGAGGGTTTGCTAAAGCTGTCTGATTCATACATGGAACTTGCAACTAAATGCTGTATAATTCATGAAGCTCATCGTGACATTGCACGTCTAATACCAGACGTTCACCGTGATGAATTAAATGAAATAAGATACACAGGTACTGCTGCCAATAACTCCTTTGTCAAGAAATAAAAGTATTTTCGTCTGAGCATTCATAAAGTGTGAGTTTATGCTGCCTTTAAGTACCCGAGTTTGCAGGTTCAAACCCGGCCAAAGTCGTCAGGATTTTTTAGGGCAAAAAAAGTCCTCAGCACTCCTTCCTTCGGAGGGGAAGTAAAGCCGTCGGTCCCATGTCGTAGATTTGTGGCATGTAAAAGATTCCTACATGGCGTGGAAGTCATCGTTTAGGCAAAATTACCAGAACTTTCTCACCCACACAGTTACGCCTTTCGCTACTAGGATCTCTCATGTCATGGGCGTGGAGGCACCTGGCAGCAGAAGTGGGAATGTCTAAAAAGAGAGGGGGGATAGGGTAGTACAATAAGCCTTAAAGGCTGCGGTACATCCGTGGCATTAGCTACGGGCCCTAATGACGAAGGAGAAGAAGAAGTCTGAGTTGTGTGTGTGTGTGTTCTGACTTGACCACCAATATACTGGATTAAAGCAGAGGACTGTAACAAGTTGTATGAAATCCTGACTGGCAGGTTGGTTTTCAAACCCAAACAGTACAATTACAAGTGGAAGGATGTTGAAGTGACTATAGAAGGAAAGCAAGGGAAGGATAGGTACTGTGTTACAATACACTTGCATCTTTTCATATACAAAACTTCACTTAGTCTTGACCATTTTGAAATAACATTATAATTGTTTCATACACTTAAAACTTCAGTGTATATTATTCCACTCACATATTTTGTTGATATAGACTTTAGTTCATTACCTGCCATATAAATTTTTCCCTTCAGAGAAGAAGTGTGTACAGTCAGTTTGCTTAATTTAGTCCATACTTTACACATTATTTCCTTCCTCTTAATTTTGCATCCTATTTTATTTTAAGTATCTTTGCGTACCTCCAAATGTAGAACATAAATGTGTATATCTTTTACATTTGTTCTGCTGCTAGTGACATGATAATTGTTGCTGGGCTCTTGAATTCGCATGTATGCAAAAGGGTACCACAAATTCAAGTTTGTTTTTCTGTCACAGCAAGGACTATAATTTTCCATTTTCCTTAATATTTGCTGTAGTGGAAATTTGTGTTTTATTTTGAATGATGTCAGTATTTTACACATTTTTATGTAAGTGAATCAGATAAATGTTTGTGTAAGGCTATTTTAAGTAACAGTAAATGCATACAAATGAACCATACCACAATGAAATCATGCCAGTAATCACAGTTTGTCCCAAGAAAAAGTGAAATTTTTTGCAGAAATTGTGTTACTTAACTTGTCCACAGTATTTCTTATCTTTTTTAACAGGTACAGGACCTGCAAAAGAAGCTGTTCTGAGAGCACAGGAGGGAGTTCGTGCCTACTCTCGGCATGCCTCACATATAGTCCCATGTGCACCAATTCCTGATGGTCCTCCACCACCATACACCCCAACAAATGACATAGACAGTTCTCCGTACAACCCCTATTATAGCGGTCATTCCTCCTCACCTCATGTCCATTATATGGGTTCTGCAAGTGGGAATTCAAACCCTTTCAGTCCTCAAAGCTTTGGATCATATCGATCACCAGAAGCTAGAGATGATGTTTCCACTAGAGACTCATCTGACTCTCATTCCCCAAACAGAAATCCATTTCATCAAAATGATGATAACCGGTATGTATTTAAATATATGAATAAAATGTAATGATAATATATGGACTCCAATATTTATATTTTTTAAATACTGTATAGGGCAATGCTTGTAAAAGTAACACTGGGCTAATAACATTTGAAATTGACAAAGTGTCTTTGTCCCCATTGTGTTAGAATATAAGTACTTTGCTTTTGAGCACAATTACTGCATTTTCATGTAGTATAAGAATTGGTATGTGGCAATTATGCAGGGAATTTTTAAATCAGCCAGTTTGCATAACTCGATACACAGAGTTGATATCAACTCAGTATATCAACTTTGTATATTGAGTTACTAAATAAACTCAACAGAATGTCACACAACAAAATGGTTTCCATAATTTCTGTCTGTCATGTAAAGTTGAAATGTTCTTCACATACATAAAGTGGGCCATTGTTTTATGAACACCTGTTATAAGGCCCTGCAATATTTTTATGCCTTCCTTATTTCTACCTTTCTCTTAATGGTTCACCTCCCTCTGTATCTCCATAATTTTTCGCTTACATGGCTTATTCATTTGCCCAGCAGATAGAGGCTGCAACTTTCTAAGAAACATTGCTGAAGTTTTACAGACTGTACATTGTCACATTCCAGAAGGCAGTAATCTTCATAGTTACTGTTAGAAGAACTTCAGGTAAAACATGACACAGTTTTTTGGGTGTGATTAATGAGAGATTAACCAGAGATCATGTTTTGCACAATGTGATATTTTTGACACATTTATAGAACTAATGACTGTTAACTTCTCAGATATTATATTAAATTATATTTCATATACCCCTCTGAGATATTAAAATTACTGGCAATAATTTCATTGGCCAGTCTAAAGGTCTGGCATAAATTATTAGAGAAACAGAATGCTGCATCCCATGTATGTTTATAAATTATTCTTGCTAATGTTTTGTTGTTTGGTTTAATTGTGTATTATGTTGTGTTATGTATGCCATATTCTGTCATTGCAGCTTATCAGATTCCCATACTCATACACTCAACTCAACAGCTAACCATGATGTAAGGCACACAGATTATGAAGGGGATCTAGTTGGTGCATTTGGTAAACAACATGACAAACAGACACGAACCTGATTTTGAAGAGGATTTAGCAGGTGCAGCTGGGAGGGAAAAGCTGCGACAGAACTGCGTGAGTCAGTAGTGTAAACAGGATGAAAATTTATAAATTCATCTATTTGCAGTTTTCCAGTTTGTTGCAGCCTGAAATGATCCCTTGATAAATCATCTTGTGGTCTTCACTTGGCACAATGAATTTTTTATTCCTGTGGGCTTCTATCGTGATGCTTTGTGACATTCATATGTGTGACTTTGTTCATAGAAGCAGGAAAAGACAGATTTATTTGTAGTGGAGAAAGTATCAAATTAACACATTGTTTTGTCTGTTGAATTAATTATCTTCATAATCTTCAGTCTTCAAAGCTTTCGATCACATCGATCACCGGCAACTAGTGATGATGGTTTCAGTATAGACACCTCTGACTTTAATCATGATTTTTATCTTTATCCACTGCCTACTCTTGGCAAAACTGCCATAATGTGCTGTGCTAATGATTATGCATAGTTGTAGGTGCCCAAGTTGTTGACCGTATGGTTGGTTATCCAGGGAGTTACTCTAGTATAATCAAAATGAATTCGTACCCAGTGCCCATATTTTATAAAAAAGTAATCAATTTTTAAATATTTTTATCATGTATTTTATAGTACATGTATTTTAATTGGCACATCAGACTGTTCTTATACCTGTGACAGTTTGGTATGCTTGCTGTTTTATGTGACAGATACTCCTTGCTGCTCATCTGTCTTGGTGTTGTGATTGGTGAAGGATGTCAATATTGGCAGAAGTTACCAATGGCACAGATAGTAATATTATTCAGTTGATTGCTGCATGGTGTTTGTAGTGGCAGGAGTGATGCATAATGCAGTTGGCAGTGTTATTCTGGTGAATGATCAGATGGCAGTAGGAGGTACAACTTCATTTTTAGCCTCTGTGCTAGTTAGTGGTGAGTGGCCTGCCTAGTGCCACAGCTGCAGCTGTAGCATGGATTGAGCAGGCTTGAAGCTTTTGCAAATGCCAAAACTCTATAAGAAACTGCTACAATATTATGTTCTTCGTTGTGTGTTTTACTGAATGCATACAGTATTGCATTTTTATATTGAATGCATCATTGTAAGGGACCACTTTAGAGATTTTGGCATGGATGGAATAGGTAGATAAATAAATAAATAAATAATGTTATACCTGTTGCAGTGAGTGCAAATAATGCTTTTTTTTTATTGCGTGAAATTCTCAGTAATTGTTTACATTGTTGTAAGTGTATTGCACAGTTGGACAGTTTTAGCAGTGGCTGATTGAATGAAACTAATGTGCTTACCATAAACAGGTAATGACTCACCCCATACAATTGACAAAGTTTTGTGATCATCCTCTTCATTATTTCCAGTACCATTGTGAAGCTGCATATAAGCTTGCATTTTTTTAATATAAAGATGTATAGCCAGTAGGAATGTAATTATGTCTGAATTTTTAGCCTACTTTCCTTCCTTTGTAAGCTTATGAGATCAATGTACTGCAGTGTTGCCAGCTCGTTGTGTGAAGAGATGCTGAAAAGATCCAAGAAAGTCTTCATAAACAGAATTGCTAAACTTAAATTTATGTTGTCTACAAGCTATCTTTGTCTATTGTATCATGCATAATTTAGGGGTTTTTGATAAGGGTTATAATTACCGGGGTGCTGATAAGTCCTTAGCCCGACCAGGAAGGAAACAAGCTGCGCCTGTCAAAAAGTGTGATGGGCAGAGGAATGGATTGATTTGGCTAGGGTAGGGACAGGTGGTGGACTGTTGTGAATGTGGTAATGAACCTCCAAGTTCCATAAAATGCGGGGAATGTAGCTTGTTTCCTTCCTG
>Ga0123355_10010753_pt1 | contig 14062 bp, 9 predicted proteins | sample TergutEmb28metaG_3_FD_89872 | JGI IMG/M metagenome (GOLD analysis project Ga0123355, IMG submission 89872) | Embiratermes neotenicus P1 segment gut microbial communities from Petit-Saut dam, French Guiana - Emb289 P1 | ecosystem: Host-associated > Arthropoda: Insects > Digestive system > Gut ... | reverse complement strand
GTAGACAGGCTGTATTTGGCTTAAGAAAGGGACAATTAGCGGCCCTCGTGAACACCTCAAATAACTTTTTTATTCCCTAAAATGCGAGAATTTCTTCACTAACTGAGGGTCTCTCATCTTCTGAAGGAAAACTCTACCCCATGGAGTTAGGGTATTAATTAGTTAGCTCAAGCCATAACGCTTGTGACTCGTAATCAGGAGGTGCTCAGTTCGAAAATTGGTTAAAGCGCGTGTTTTACCTCAGTACCTTCAGTTAAATGCCGGATTCGTGCTTGAAATTTGGCCACGGTCACTTGCGTCCTACATCCTGTGTCACTGACCTTTTATCAACTCCCACTCATCGACCCTATATAATCTCAATTCCGAGAGGGTAGTTAAATGTGTAAAATATAGAGATAGACTCCAAATTTATTATTATTATTATTATTGTCATACCATACATTTATATTGCATATGGAGTATTTGTCCCTTAACGCGTTAAAGACCGAACGTTAACCACAATGTATATAAAAATTTTAGTTCGTAATTCCCAGAGAACAAAGAGCCTCCATCAGAAAAAGCAACCAGTTTGTGTTTCATTGATAAATAATTATTGCTTATTGTTCGAATTATAAGCAACGCGTGCAATAACTTGTGTGAGAAAAATACCGATTTTTTTGTACTTAATCTTCTCGGTACATATAGTTATCGCTGGGCTTTAAAAGTCGTTACATATATGCCCTGTGAAGACTTTGTGTCAAAGAGTACTTGGGAGATCTGAACATAGATGTACGTAGGCATATTTTTGCCCCACAATATCAGCACTCTACTGCTTACAAAACATCTGTCCGTAGGAACGGTTAACAGCTCCTATTTTATGGTTTTGTAAGTAGTTTGCTTTCACAATTGCGCATATTTTAACATCACGTTAAGTAACGACGGACCTTATTACGTATTTTCAACACTGCAGATCCCCATTCCGTCTGTCGTCAAACCACAGTAATGGAAACGCGTCTCATATTTCGTCTATTTCCTCCATTTGCAATGCTACACTCCCCCCTCTTCCCCCCTCTTCCCTCCCACCTGCTCATGTGGCTACACCGATAATTGACGATCTAACCAACGAATTTATCCGATTAAATTTAAGCAAGTGAGCATCGCTGCTGATGATGGCGGTGTTGCCAGTGTGGTCTTGTTGTGAAGCGAAATGTATGTCACAAAATAGTGCTTCTATTTGTGAATACATATATGAAAGATGTGTAACTGCGTACCATTTCTGTTTCTTGTTTTGATGTGCGAAGTCACAACAGTGTATTGTGAACGTAATCTACTGCTAGGAATATTGTTTTTAGTTTCTTTCAACCCTGCAAGGAAAAAATGGCCTTGCAAGCTCACCGTTATGCCTGTAGTCAGGAGAGGGGTTTGAGTGAAAGAGTGGCAGCGGCGAAAGGGGACGGCAGATTTTGTAGGATATGAATTGATTATTGTTGGTGGATATCTTTGTGTATCAGTTTATTTGTGGTTTGTTTAGAGACGTTTCATTTATCGGGGAACGTATAACTTCTAATTAGGTAGATGATAGTAAATTATGAATTGTAAACTTTGGGAAATAAAGCTAGCTTGGGCTGATGTAAGACATTGCCGTGGCATGTGGCTTAGGAGATCGAGGAAGAACACCAACAAATTTAGTCATGTTAGTCGATGTCTCGGCCGATTATCGAATCGAGTACCTTGATAGTTTAAGGCCCCAGGGTTACTATATATACCACCAGGATTAACTTTCAGAAATTCTACTTTCTGCCCACACAGTACACTTATATATTTTGTACATATCTGAAAACAAACAGCAACTCTCTTCTGGTGTAACCTAGACTGATTGTGTTTACTGCGCGGTAAGAACTGGATCTTTAATTATAATTGAAGTTAATTTTAAAGTTGAAAGGGTAAATAACGTAAAAGTTAGAAGTGGTCACAACTGTATCCAATTGCAGAAGAAATTTGTGCTATTTTAGGTTATTACGCAACAAATATCGGTATTTCTTTGCCGACGTTTCGGGACAACCTATAAGCCCCAACTTCAGTGGTTGGCCGTTGAAGGTGGAGCCGAAAGGTTACCCTTGAAGGTGGTTCGGATATGTTGTCCCGAAACTTCGGTAAAGAATTTCTACCGCTCGCTGCGTAACAACCCAGAAGAACTCAGTTCCTGTATGCTTCGCGGTGGAAGCCCGAAATCATCTAACCAACTTCTTTGGTGTCACTGTACGTTGTTTGTTTACTTCAATATGTGAAGTTCTAAAATGTTGTATAAAAGACCTGCATTCTGAGTACCAAATTAACGAAATAATCAACCCAACCCCTTCCTTAATTGATTAGGTTTTAATTTCTCAGTTAATCAAGAAATTCGCCAACTTGTATGGAAGCCCAAAGTCCGTTAGTCTTCACCCGAGGACTATCTAATGGTTCCTTTCGATAGCAAGAAACATTCAATGTGTACTCTACTATATCTTATTCCAGATCCAATTTAATATTATCCGTCCATCTCCTAAGTCATTCTTCCTTTCGGTTCTTTTGACTACAGTATTTATATATGTTTTCGTTTCCTTCTTGCACTCCACAAACCTCTCCTACACATAACCTCAGATTCAGTTACCCACATAATGTGGGCTATATTCACATGCAGCAGAGAGAACAGCTCATTCACTATAGTTATTAGGATACGGACTGGAGGTCTTGTTTCGATTTCCGGTAGGAGCAAAAGATTGTAAAGACTTCTAGACCGGGCCTTGTGCCTAAGCAACTCCCTATTTCATGAGGGAGTCTTATCCCGGGGATGAAGCGGTGGAGGCGTGAAGCTAACCATTCACATCCACCTACTACTTGCGTTAAGAAAGAGTACTGCTACATTGCCCGTCCCTCCCGTGTGCCTTCATGTGGTGCATAGTGACAGGTTTACCTGCTTCTGAACTTACTCTTTGTCCTACAGATAGCTCTGTGTGGAGCTGATGACGTGTGTCCACCTGTGCGAGAATGTATAGTCCATGGCTGAGAAGTTGGGTGCCCGAAAGTTGGATTCAGTTGTCCTGTGCAACTTGCCGTGATAATGAACTTTATATGTTCCATATCTATATACATTAAACAATATATATTTTTTATGTAAAGAACCAACAAACACACATCAGTATGTTTTGTCATATATTGCTATTCACCGATATATTTCTGTCGCTTCTGCAACCAACATCAGAGTGTCATATGTAAGTACTCCAAGGAGCAGAGTCATTCTTGATAAGCCATCCGGTTCCCAGCCAGCTAAGAAATTCCCCGCATTTTAAAGAACCATAATCTTCATTACTGCATTTACAATTGCTAGCCACCTGCCCCTCTCCTGCGATAGATCGATCAATTTCGTAACCCCACATCCCACTTCCTGAAGATCCATCTTAATATTATCCTCCCATCTACGCTTAGGTCTTCAAAGTGATATCTGTCCCTCAGGTTTTCCCAATATATACCCTATATACACCCCTCTCCTCCTCCACACTTGCTACATGTCCCGCCCATATCTTTCTTCTCGATTTGATCACCCGCACAATATTTGGTGAGGCGTACAGATCATTACGCTCCTAATTATGTAGTTTTCTCCACTCCCCTGTTTCCTCGTCCCTCTTGGGCCTGACTATTCTCCATAACACCGTCAGGGTGTCTGTCATTTAAAATATAAAAAATTATGCAAACAATTTCACAAAATGTATAATTAAAGCCAAGCCATGTTACAATTAATATCTTAAGCAATCCTTGTGGACATAAAGTGTCAAATTTTATCTGCTTTAATGATAACATATTTCGATATTTTGTGATTATAACTGCAAAATCGGTTGGTTTTTAATTACACATTTTGTGTAACTGTCTATATTCCGTGTGACACCCTGATGATGAAAGCTAAAGTCACCGAAACTTGACGGAGAATAGTAATAAACGATAAATTTTATCTTATTCATGTGTTTTGTTGGGCTTTTTTTACATAGTATGATCTCCCGCAAAATATTTATCGAAGAGCAAGTAACAGTGGTCTTGCGATCTGGACTGCAGTAGTGGATTAAAATCCCACGTGAGACTTAAAATGTACAGGAGTGCAAACATTTTCGAAAAAGTTACGAACCACCTCAAAACTGTAGTCGCCAGGACGGTGACGTGCGACCAGTCCCTCGCTGAAGATTCACAAATATTAGACGCCAGTGGACGACCTGGCAACCGGGATTTGTGCAGTGTTGTACAGGACGACATTTACTTTTCTCTACTTCTGCCCTGTGTTTGTCGAGGCCTTTAGATAAGCCTCTTACACGTACAAGATTTTCTGTTAACTCTTGGGTTACGCGGCAATAAAAGTTCCAAATTTTGTTGTAGTATTTTTTATGTTTTGTTGGCCGTGTATTTCAGTATAATCTTACCAATAGACCAACTTAATGTATAAATTCTTATTTTATAATAAGTTTATTATATTCCTCTACATGTTTCGAGCACTGTTGTGTTCATCTTCAGGAGGTCAAATTGTGTTACACAGCATCTGGTATCATCAAACTCTGTAGGTGGCCGTCCGGCCGCCTACAGAGTGTGACGATACCAGATGCTGTATAATACAATTTGACCTCCTGATGGTGAACACAACAGTGCTCGAAACATGTAGCGGAATATAATAAACGTATTATAAATAAGAATTTATATATTAAGTTGGTCTATTGCTAAGATTTTGTTGTAGTAAGAACATTTTTACCAATATTTTGAATTACTTTTTTCAGTTTTTTCAAAGTTTGTTTCGTAGAATCAAAGGCAAAAATTTCTTTTATTAAAATTTTTCATTTTTCATGCAACTATATGGAAAGAAATGCTTAAATGTATGCAAAATAAAATATAATTCAAAACAGAAAACTGAATGAAAATTGTCTCTGTCACGAATGCTTCTTACAATTGTTGAATATTATTTGAATTTTCTTGTTAAAGCGATTCTTGCCTACCCTTTCTGAGCAACGGCAAAATTTCTAGTCTCCTTTTCTTTGCTTGACTTGTGGACAAATAAAAGTAACATGGGTACACACTGGTGGAGTAGGAATGTGAAAAAAATATATAGCTTACTAAAGAAATAATAAACTCTCTGCATAAAGATAATTTCGTGTCAAGGGGAGTATAAAGAACACACGTAGAAATTGGTAAGCTTGTTACTCTGTACCGCCGAGAACAGTTGAGGAAAAGACCAAGACTGGTTACATTGTCTATCCATTTAGTAACACAGGGGGTAATGTTTGAACCCAAGATTTGTTACCCGCGGTTAAAATTAAACTGGAAAGTGTCAGGATATTGCTTGGTTATCAGCCTTATGTTTGTGAAAAGTTAGTAGCAAGTTCCTTTGAAGTAAAAGAAAAGGCAATGTACTATCCAGTCGAACGCGTGGTTGGTGGTAAGAACGTGTCCAACGCCGCAGTGTACAGTTGTCTCTCACGTCGATACAGCAAACGGTTGGTTGTGCAATTCCGCGGAGACTGTCTCCTTACATGTAGACTACAATTCTGCCATATGTGTTTGGTGGGTTTGCGTTGGTGTGCATGTACACAAGTTCCGGGAACTGTTGTTTGTAAATTCATCTAAAATACAGTTAAAAAGATGATGATGGAAAAACATACTCGACAAAAATACCTTGAATGTTTGTTGGCCTTTCGAAACCTCCCATTTTAAGGGCCACTAATATGAATACTTTTTTAAAAACCAAAACTTTCGTTTTACTTTTCTCTGCTTGATTTATCTTTATTTTTTAATGTTTCATCTTATATTACTTTAATTGCATTTTCTATATTATCCGTTATCCTTCTTCTATATATATATGTATAAATATTTATTTATTTAATTCTTACCCTCGATATCTAGCCTTACAAAATCAGCCTTTAGAAGTCCCCTGTGCCCTGTTATTTCTTGGTTTCTGGTTGGTTGAGTGATAACCAAAGTAGTCACGTGGCAGCAATGTATGTCGCGGTGAATGAAGTCTGTACCTGCCTTCATTGAAGTTCAGATCTGATTATATTTAAGCCATTAAGTTAAAACCTGGAATGGGAGCACGCTCTGACAGATTGGTTATGGAGAGGAAAAAGTAAAAAAGGCATTGGGGAGGGGAGTGGGGTGGGGTGGGGGTGGAATAAAGTATGATGTAACCGTGAAACATAGGCAGTGTGATGTTTGATAAGAAGGACAAGGAACGGATAAGAAAACGTTAGGGACGTAATGGAGAAAAGGAGCAAATAAATAAGGCTTAAAAATAAGAACAAAGACAAAAGAAAGATAATGATGTAAGGAATGAGGATTGACGGAGACTGCATTAGCAGCGGAATTAATTGTCTCGCGGTCAGAAATATTGGAAAGAGTGCTTATTGAACGGTACTGATTGATGCCAAACGCTATATAATAAGATAATATCAAACAAATAAACAATTAGTGCTGTAGAGGTTTTGTTTTGATGGCGAGGTACATGGGGGCGCAGAAGGCAGTTGCCATTAGAGACAGCATGTCACAACGTTGAGAGCATAGTGACTTTTGCGCCACCCTGTTTAATTATGATATTATAACAATGCTTCTTCTCAGATCAGTACTTGTATAGCTCACTATATGCAGTGACATCACTGGGGCTAGGCCACTGGTTTTCGATTCCCAGGATGTATAAGATAATTTTCTTCCCTAAATTGACCAGACCTGCAGGACCACATTTAGCCTCCCATTCAATGGGTCCAGGGGAATATTTGCTCATTTATCAACCTGTGTGGACCCAAAGCTGACGACACATGTGCATCTGTTGCCGAGTTTCAGAACGGATTGAACTCTGCGCCATCTTGTTTTAAATGGCTTAATAGCACAAATTTAATTAAGCACAAGAACAAATTTAGCTTCACGTTTTTCACGTGCCTCTTAATTTAAAGTTCAGTAAAGCATGCTACTTCGTTAGGTCGACGGTCCACATCAATAACATTAACACTCTCAAATTAGTCTAAAGGACCCCATACATTCTAAGTTAAACTGTGCAGTTTAAATGTGTAAAAAACTGCACGAAAAACTGAAATGAATGTTCTTTGGCACAGAACAGTTTTCCCATCACAATTTTTTTCGCATTTTTTTCAGTTCTCTGTGTCTTCTTGTGCGTTTGACTATGGTGGATAAAAACAAGGCTGTCGTTTGCTGTTTGCTAGCCACATCGGCCATAATGTTATCCGAAAAAAGAAAATAAAGCATAAAATTTGGAGTAAGACGTGGTATTTGAAAAGGAATATATTATTCGATGCCCATTTTCTGAATGAATTGCTAGAATTATTGTGGTACTTGTTCCGACAAGAGGATGATTTTCAATGTACAAAAGAAAATTGCCAGAATTATGGCTGGTCAAAACACAGAACCTCATGTAGACAATTAAAGATTCTGCCTGTTCCATGCCGGTATACACTTTCATTAATGAACTTCAACAACAATAAGCGGGAAAATTTTCAAACGAGATCATCTGTACACGACATTAATACAAGAAATAAGCACCATCTCCATAAAACAAATACCATATTATCTTCTCTAAAAAAAGTACATTTTATGCCGGAATCAGAATTTTCAACACTTTGCTACCTTATGTGACAGTTTTCGTTTGTGACAAGACAAAATTCAAAGCAGCCTTCAGAAAATATTTAAATACACACTGCTCTTAATCTGCAGATGTATTTTTTATGCGTGAAGATGATTTATAATTATGTTTTGTAAAATGTTTCTAGTATTTTGCACTCTAAATTTGTATATTTGTGTATTTGTGACTTTTTCCAAATCCTACGGTCTCTGACAAAAGTATATTTATATATATATATGTATATGTATATGTATATGTATATGGACATATACATTTATATGGATATGGATATGGACATGCATATGCATATGTATACGTACATGTATGTATGTGTGTGTGTATGTACGTATATACCTATACATGCATGTAAGTTTGTGCGTATGGATGGAAGGATTAATGGATGTATAATGGAGTGAATCAAATGACGAGGTCTCAGAATGTACAGCTCCTTCAAACTCCTTAGTTCGTAAGCTGAGGAGCAGGGAATTTGTTCGAGCACCCATTTTACTGAGAAGTTCCTTAAACACATAAACCAGAGTTGCATTGTGTACCGAAGGGGTCCTGGCGGGATGTTCCTCCCGGTTGTTGTTGGCTGACAGGGACCTTTGAAGCTGACAGCTGCAGACGGTTGATATAAAGTTATTGTTCTAAACTCTGAGACTGTAGAGATGATATTGTAGGGAGGGGGAAGTAATGCTTGATACTGCGGTGTGCGCCAAATACGAGTTTGCGTTACAGCGTACCCTGTCGGTGGTGCAATGCTGACGCGAAAATATTCGAAATGAACAGTGATGCCATGTTGGAAGCTAAGCGTCTGGCGGGGTGGGTGGGAGGAAGAACCGTCAACAGAGCTGTAGATCTAAGCTTTGTTACACGTCAAGTGTTGTCACTTGTCATTTGTACAGGAAAATCGAGCGTTGACTAGATAGATTGCACGCCCTGTATACGTATATAGAGATTTCTTTTATCGCTGGACCAAACATTTCAGAGCGGACACCAACCATGTTGTGCTGTACAGGGCTTGTCGTCGGCAATGAACGGAACTGTGTGCGTTCTTAGGGCGGGACATCGAGATATTATGCGTGAATACACGTAAACAGGAAGATTAACCGTCAAGCACAATTATACTCTCAGATAATATATTTTATACATTTATGTCAGTGTCTGATGAAGACTTTATGAGGAAGTCGAAACATGAAACTTGTTTTGGACAATAAAATATGCTGTATCTATCCGTTTATTGGTCTGGAGCTGTCTGTACCTAACGAATTGCATTTCATAGGCATGCGGGCTGAACTTCACTCAGAAAAAGTTCTACTGTATCTTATCCTTTTAGGCGCTTTCACAAAATTACGAAAGGCGACTCTTAGCTTCGTCACGGCTCTCCGTCTGTATGTCCGCATAAAACAACTCGGCTGTTACTGGACAGATTTTTGTGAAATTTATATTCAGGTTTTTTTTCCCCTAAAATCTGTCTAGAAAATTCACGTTTCGCTGAAATCGGACAAGAATCAAGAGTACTTTACATGAAGACCAATATATATATATATACATATATATATATATTTTATCATATCACACATATTTCTTATTACAATGAGAAATGTTTAAGACAGAAGTTGTAGAGAAAAATCAAACCACACATTTTGTGTTCAATAACTAATTTTTTTTTTCGAAAATCTTTCTTTTAATGAGATAATGTGGAAACAGTATTGTAGAGCGGGACGGGCCACAGGAGGTGACAATATGGCGCATGCGCATTGCATGTTGGACAACTAAGGCTACAGACGACACGTTTGGAACACGTAATGCTTAATGCTTATGCACGGCAAAAAAGATTACGCGAACGCGCCTCTGTGTTACGTTTACACATACGTTCTATATGAGCAATGAATGTTTAAACGTCGCTAATAATGCACTGGGAAGGAGTTGGCAGCAGGCAGTACGAAAGAAGTACAACGTTACCCGCAGTAGTGAGGTGATAATGTACTAAATCACGAAAACCTAATTAATATTTGTTGTCCCAACTGAAATTCGAACCCGGTAGTACTCGAATATAAATCTAAGCGATTGTCGCTACGTTTTAAGTTCCGTATTATGTCGAAGTCCTGTTTTTCCAACGCTTACTTAATCTACACACTACTGGAGTGTGTAAGACGTGTAGGTTAGTACGAAATGGTTAAATTTGATCTTGCCTGGAATCGAACCACGATTCCTCCGTCTCCCATCCGTTAAACTAGTCATAGTGTCAACCACAGATCATCTAGTATGTCAACTGAGCTATTCCGAATCCCCAAGAACCAAGCATGTGCTGCTGTGGATTCGCTGTTATTTTGCACCCCTCCCCTAACCACCCTCTCTTGTTCCTGTCGAAAGGATGGTGCGGGTGGAATTGGAAGAGGAGTGGTTGGAGGTGAATGTTGCTAATGGCCCAGCAATTACATTCCAAGTAGAAACATTGGCTGTCTCTCTCGCCCACAAACTTTGCTCTTTCTCTGTACTCTCGGTGTAGAAAACATCCTTCTTTCTCACATTTCCCTGACCTACTACCCTTGTGGTTATTCCATTCCTTGCAGCAGACATCAGTTCATAGATCTGCGACGAAATAATGTCATTGAACTGTCTCATACACACACAAATATAAGTGTGCAGGTCCTTTGATCGTTGTATTTGTTAAAGAAACAGCTTTCGGAAGCTGTTTCTGTTTCCATCTTCTAGTGACAGTATAGCGCCTACTTTTTTATTACTGAAATTAATTTCTATTATCGAACTCCATGTAAAGTCCAGTGGATTCAACAGTGTATTTAAAAAAAAGTGTACCATATTCTGAGAAGTGGCAACTTAAGGTGTGGTAGAAAATGCACCACGTCCTGCATTCGTCTTTAGGACATAAAAGGGCGACACGCGGAACGGAAGTGTGTTTGTCCTTGTAAGTGGCTTTGAATTTTTCCACGCGGCCTGGAAGCATTAGAGAAGACGGAAATCTCCTATATATGGCGGAAGCGCCCCCCCCCCCCCAGTTCCAGCAGCCTACATTCCTTTCTTTTGACCGTTCTGTGCGGAACGTAATAATAATAATAATAATAATAATAGTTAATAATAACACTGATTATAAGACTAGACCTTTTTATGCGCATTTCTGACAGAGTTGTTTGCATTTGTCACTACATAAAGTATGTTTTTATGTTTCACTCCTAGTTCTATAACCCTCTGAACCATGACTTACCCAACTGTGGTAGGCTGACCGTACTGATACGTATAACAATTTTTACTAGTAAGTTACGCGGTTTTAGTATAAAATCGAAGTATAGAAAAGGATAAATATTTCAAAAAGAAAATATAAGGTACATATATTTGCTAATACACAGCATTACTAGCAATGATGTGTAACTATCCCATCTGTCGACCGGTCTTTGAAATTTCAGATTTTCTATTTCAATAAAAGAACGTTGGCGGTACATAAAAGATTCTAAATCTTACTTAGTGGTACGTCGTGGACTGTGATAGCTCAGTCGGTATAGCGATTCAGTACTGGATTAACGGTCTGGGGATCGAATCCCGGTGGTGGCGAGATTTTCCGCACCAGTCCAGACGGACCCTGGGGCCTCCCGTACAATGCGTACCGGGTCATTCCCAGAGGTAAAGCGGCCGGAGCGCGGCATTGACCACCCACCGTAATCTAGCGCTGAAGTTAACAAAGAGGAGAGCTAGAACTCTACTCCCCTTCTGTTTCTTCGTGACAGGTAATAGCGTGAACTAAGCTTTTAGTGGTAAGCCAGCGAAAATATTAAGAGCCCCTGCTGTAAAATCCTTTGGTTACTAATTGTACCAACAGCTTTAATTCTGAGATCTCTACATTGTGTGCACAATGTATTTATGTTTTCAATATGGCTGCCATAATACACAGCCATTAATTTCTTATGCAACTTTGTCTTTCTGACGGAAGCAAACTATGTTCACTGCGCGGTACGAATTGAATCTTTATATATGACTGAATTAAAGTTGGTCTTCAAAGAGTCAATATGTTTTCGACCTGTTGAAATGCAGTCAGTTTCAGAATACAATATGTCTGCTTGTAGTGTTGGTGTGAGAAGTGAAACACATTTCATTTCAGCGTGTAGAGTCGAAGTTGCAAATAGCGCAGAAAATTACAGATGCTGCAGAAAAAATTTCTTCACATATTCAATATTCGAACACTGTATAAGAGTCGAACTTTTATGTAGCGAAGGTTTGCCTCCCTATTTTGAATTTTAAATGCAGTTCTGTGAGATATTTTCTTTACTGTTCAGTGCAGGGATGGTTTAATAGTATGGGCAAGGGGTGGGGGTAGCTGCCGATAGACGAAGTAAAAGACCGTAGTTTGAAATTCAAATTCGTTTTCGAATTTCAAGCGAGCTATAGGAAGGTGTCCAGGTCGGTACAGACAGGTGATGAGACTGCAGAGCTCCACTTTGACTGCCTCTGATTTCCTTCTGAACTCCGTCTTTTAACACTAAACCTGTGCTCGATAGTAGCTTCATTTCCGGAATGACTTGCCTTAATTGTGTGTTTCGAATCTTATCGCAGTCTGTTTATAAAGTATCCAAGTTTCAAGTCATTTCCACACGATAATCTAAAGGAGTTCTTTTTTTTTCTTCGAAGTGAAAGCCTAGACCAAACGATTTCTCTCCTGGAGGCCCTAAAAAAATATATGACAAAGATGCCAACTTTATTTAAATTACAGAATTCGATATCAGATGAAATACTTTGAGTTTAACAGCAAATACACCCACAGATATTATTAAATTTACTGATTATTTTTCGTCTTCGCTGTAGACATGATCATGTTTGTAATGATTTTGTTTCTAGATAGTCCGCACGTCTACTCTAAGCTTCATATTTCAAATTCCAGCCCCATATTTAGCCCTTTACTACCTATTGGTGACTGCGTGTTTGGCGAGGCTTAACAATAAAAACTCCGAATTCTCTCCGACCAGTAAATTTGTGAGTTTTTATGATTCTAAAAATGAACATTACTTGTTTAGCTGTGTAGTATTAATTGACTTATATTTCTAATGGAAATGCATTTTTTTCTCTGTGAGATACCAAATGAATATTTCTGCGTGCGTTCTTAACCTCGCCACTAGATGGAAGTTTTCAGTTTCACGCACTGGCCACTTTACCCCCGATGAATGGGTACCCAGTTGCTTTTGGCATAGTGGGTCCCACAGCCGGTCTGGGCGCCTAGCATAAGGCAAAGACTTCTTGACCCCGCCGGGAGTTGAACCCCCATTTTCCAGCTCTTCGACTGTTTAATATACCGACTTATGTATTGACACTTTTACGTGAAAGTTGTGCTTGAGATATCAATATTTACTTATATATGACCGTCAGTCACAACCAATTTCAGTAGCTTTGTCACTGCATGCTACATGTTTCCGTCCTGTGAACAATCATCAAGCGTAAAACAGGCAATATAAAAAAACGCAAATAAAGATTGCGTGTGGAGGTTTTTAAAACTTGCTTTTTTAAATCGTTTAATTTTTGCGTCATAACGGTCCAAAGGACCGAGGCATGTAACATGCAGTGACAAAGTTAATACATTTGTTGTGATCACCAGTTATACGTACTGTGTCAATATTAGTATGTTGCACCACGAAGGGGTGAATTTCACAAACATTGTGCACAAGGTGGTCACTGGTCTTGAGAAACCGTGACTTGAGTGAGGTTATTATTACGGAAATGAACCGTCAGTTTGTAGTGACGTGAATTCCTGCACTGGCTGAATGCCACTCCTCGTCGAAAGCATCGTCTGACACAGAGCCAAGCCGGATGGGGCCGCAATGCCCCTAGGGCGAAATACGTTCTTGTTACTTGTGACATTTGTAAGTTTGAAGACTGAAATTAATATAGACGCTGACTGTAACGGACTGCGTCCCATGAAAAGAAGGCCATGTTGTTACAAACCTTACACCCTCTGAAGCCCATATGCTGTCATCTAATATCAGATAACAAAATCCATCCCATTATTTTATATTCACTCCTGATACCCGGTACACATACTTCAAAACTTTTCTTAAGAAGATAAGAGCAACACTGTCATAAGGGTCTAAAATGTCTTCTTCAGTTTCGTCAAATGCTTTTTGTTTATCGACAGACTTCACTTGTGGTCGATCGCTTGCAACGAAGAACAAGATCGCAAGGACTTAGATCTGGAATTGATTAAGGCAAACCGTTTTGTGCCTTTTTCTATTTTCCTATAGCTGATCCCGGTTGCCGCGCGGTCTAAGGCGTGGGGTCTGCAGCCGCTCGCTTGCTGGGATTGTGGGTTCGCATACCGCCTGGTACATGGATATGTCTCATGTGATGTGTGTTGTCAGGTAGAGATCACTCGTTTGAGCTGATTATTTGTCCAGAGGAGTCTTACTGAGTGTGGTGTGTCTGAGTGTGATCGTGAAGTGTGGTGTG
>Ga0123355_10010752_pt1 | contig 14064 bp, 8 predicted proteins | sample TergutEmb28metaG_3_FD_89872 | JGI IMG/M metagenome (GOLD analysis project Ga0123355, IMG submission 89872) | Embiratermes neotenicus P1 segment gut microbial communities from Petit-Saut dam, French Guiana - Emb289 P1 | ecosystem: Host-associated > Arthropoda: Insects > Digestive system > Gut ... | reverse complement strand
ATGTAGGAGTTATAACAAATTTTAAACAAAGTGATATGTTTTAAAGTATTCTATGTAAATAAATATTTTAAAAACATATAACAGTGCAAGTAGTTGGTCCACATTTCCAATCATAAACTGGGGGGGGGGGGAATAATAATAATAAGTTTTATTTCACTTCTTCTGTGCTCAACATGTTTCGGACATTAATACGACCACCATCAGGAGCCTACGACTTTTCTAATGTATCACCACACTGGTTGTGTGTTCTTGTTTCGATGTGTGTTGGAGTTTCGGTGTGGCTGGTTGTGGTGGTATCCGTGTGGCACACACACACACATCGAAACAAGAACACACAACCAGTGTGGTGATACATTAGAAAAGTCGTAGGCTCCTGATGGTGGTTGTATTAATGTCCGAAACATGTTGAGCACAGAAGAAGTGAAATAAAACTTAATATATTGTGACATCAATTTGGTCTCGTATTCTTCAACTATCACAACGATGCACGGTCCAATATACATAAGATTTCAAGGAAATGTCTGAAGAAAAATACGAAAATTTTCCACAAAGTTAGCCGGTCCGTGGCACGAAATAGTGAAGAGTACACACGGAATGCTGGTCAGGTGCCTTGTTGATGTTCTAATCCTATCGGTGGTGAAACGAGGTTTGCGATGAGGCTGCGCTCATTAGAGCTGTGTCGGACAAGTTGCCAGTCTTCAGACGGTGAAGGGCGACATGCCTTGTATTTCGACAAGGTTCTTCCAAGGTTTTGCGGAGTTGTACTGTATCGATGACATCGAAGAGTGGATAACTTTGGCTAGTTCAGATCTTCGCTCATCTGTAATGTTATGCAGCGTAATTTGGCAGTTGGTTACAGACGTTTCGGGACAACCAGCTGTCGTTGAAGAACGGGTCTACAGGTTGTCCCGATTTATCGGCAACTAAATACAAATCTCCGCTCTGTAACATCCCAGAAGACGGCATATCTCATTTACACCGCGGTCGAAGCCTAAAATAACGCTTGGTGGTAATTTGTGTATAATTAGGACGTAACCACATTGAAACTGTCTGATACGATATAATTTGTGGTGCCCGCAGTGGTTCAGTTGGTTGAGGCTCTGCACTACAAGCCAGGAGACAGCGGGTTCAATTCCCAATTGGGTCATTGAGATATCTCAGTAACTTAATTCTTCCGGCCGCATTCTAGCACTGGGGTCGATTCAGTCTGTGACAGAAATGAGTGCCAGGGATATCTGCTGGGCGGTAATGGCAACCAGTGGGCAGTGCTGACAACCTTACCACCTCCATGTACCGACTGTTTGGAAATCCTAGGAACGTCACACTGCTGAAACCCTAAGAACTTGACCAGGTCTGTAGTGAGGTAGCTTTGACTGTGTGATTTGTGGATAGAACTTAGTGATATAGCAGCGAAAATAAGCGCATTGCGGTGTGTTTTAATTCAGAGTATCACATTTATCAGAAATCTGTCGCTTTGAAAATGACTGATGCTGTACAAACTAAATATTAATTATGATTGGGTTTTTCTAGAAACTTCCATCATAAACACGCACATTTCGAGAGTTTAACACAATGACAATCAGATGATTTGTATAGAGGTACAGAAATTGGGTCAATGTATTGCATTGTTATGAGAAACAATATTAAATGCAACAGAGTCGTCGTAGCTCCGTCGATACAACGATTTATACTAGAAGCAGCAGGAAAGATAAAGTGCAGTTCAATCCCCTGTAGGGAGAAGAGATTCGTCGCGTCTCCAAAATATCAAGACGGGATATGAGGATTACACAATTTACTATTCAGTAGGTAACTTGAATTATTTGCTTGGGGTTAAGACGGCCGGTACCCCAAGCTGATTACTCACCTTCATCAAGGCCGACGTTGTTAAGAATGAGTGCAGCTGTACTTCCATTCCCCAGACGCCCTGATCGCATAAAAAGGGACAAATTCCTTTGTACATTCTGCATCGCCATATCATTCCATCTTGAAGTTGTTCATGATTTGTGACTGCAAAATTCATTGTATATGGGAATCGATGATTGAAGTATTTTGTGATATAATAAAATGTCGGTTCGTAAATGCCTGCTGACGTCATAGGGGGCTTGCCGCTTCTGTGGGAATTGTTAGTAGTACAAGCAATACGGCGAAGGGAAACACCAGTTATCCAAACTGAATAAGGGAACATAATTTATTCAGGAATGACAATTATTTTAATGTAATTCACTGCCAAAAGAAGTTTCTGGAAGAAATGTTACAGATATCTCCATCTTTGTTTCTTGCAGTAATTTATAGAGAAGTCTGTTAAATTTTATCCCACCCCCACACTCACCCCCACCTCCTACATCCACAGCGGAGGGTGAGCATAATTAGAGTTATGCCTCTGCTTCCCCTCTGTGCCTGCATCAATATGTTCATTTTAGTGTCACTATGCCTTCAATTAAGTTTGAATTAACAAGTTTAAAAAGCAGTAGCCACATTTTCTCTTAAACTCCAATCAGTGTAAAAGAATGCTTTTGATGACTTATTTTCTCAAAATACTGCAAAATAAAAATCCTATATATGTCGCTAAATATATGATTCATTCGTTATATAATTTTACTTTAGAATGTATTTGTATTTTTAAAATGCTCCATCGCATTCAGTGAGGAATATATACGTTTGTACACTAGCTGAGGAATACTGTCTTCTGAAGGAGAAATCTGTTCCGTGAAATTAGTGAGTTGAATTGTTTTCAAAATGTAACTGCATAGAGTAAAATCAACTCTGTGGCGTCGTCACAAGTCATTTATACATCATGCCTACACACCTGCACGTGACACACAAAGAAATTTTTATATGAATAAACGGAAAAGTATGAGGTTGGTGTTAGTTATATTTACGCCTCTATCTTTCTCATAAACTCATAGAACTATATGACATTCGTCGTTGGAAAGTCGCATTCATAAAACCGTATTAAAATACCATTGTCATTCGACCCGTGAAGTTTGCTGTGCAGGCAGAAATTCCGTCCATACCCCAGTGCACTGTAATAAGACGAGCTAAATGCAAGGTCTCGCATTGCTTCCATTCGTCACTCCAGTCATATAAAAAGACCAACCATGGCTTCGGTAAGGGAAAATGCTAGGTATTTAAACAGCTTGTTGGCAATTCTGTTAGAATATTTTCATATCTTGTTACTACAGTAGACTTGGCAGTTCATTTCTTTCTGAGTGTTATGGCTGCCCTATCATAAATTGCAAAACCCTGGTCTTCCGTATAAATGTTTTCTGAGCCGATAATAGGCAGCTGTATCAGCCTGTGTAGGGAAACGCAAAACGAAGAGCGCAATTTGCAAACCATCTTCAAAATAACACACGTTTGAATGTTTATTTTTATGTAATAATACATTTTATATGCACAAATTAAAAATGGTTCTGGAAGAGAATATTTAAGAATATTCCTTTAAGAATAAAACGGAAGACTTGACAGTTGCTTTGGAAGCTATGATTTTCACCGGTTAACCATTTCGATGCGCCACTCTCTTACATTATATCGATAGAATGATATTATTAAATCCTATTTAAACTGAGTGTACACGATTGATAAAATAATTATTTCTGCTGCCTAGAGATAGCTATTTATTGGCTAAGGCCGAGGTTTCAATATTAAAAGCAGGATGGGCCTTCTCGGCTGCTCTGTATGGTTCTGTTTCTGCCAGACGTTTCCATCTGACCTAACTTACCTACCTTGCTATTTGGTGAAAGACTGAAATATCATATTTGTGTAGAATGTGTCCCTCCAAGGTGTGTCAGACTTTAGGATGTTAGTTTAAAAGACACTCTATCAACTTCTATCTGATTATCAACAGTCTCACTGCTGCGAGAATTCTAACGTACGTACATTGCTCTAACTGAAATGATGTATTGCACATGTTAACAATACCGTAAGAATAACATCTTCTGTCAGATATCACCAAAAAAGTTGATATCAACCGATCCATTAGCCCTCTGTACAACATGTGTCCGATATCAACAAAAAACAAAGGCAGCAATTTAGCCTTCTCTACAGTACGTACAATATCAACAGAAAATGGCGTGTCACGTAATACCGCACGAGACATTAATTTTTAGTTACGTCACAGAGTGATTTACGTTACTACACGTGCTTAAGTTACAACAGGGACGAACAATTAATGTTTAATATAAATATATATATATATTCAAAATTATTGTATATTAGTAAGAATGTTTCAGTAATATATATATATATATATATATATATATATATATAAAAAAACCGCTTACTAGTCTACATGAGCTCCTACTGTGGACTTCTCGAAGCGGAGTTTTGCCTTCCAATAATTCTATGGTATCCCCTTATGCTGTCAGCAGATCCTATGCTTCTCGAAAAGGGTTCGTCTGCTGCATATGATTTTTGCGAGTGGACCAGGTACTTCATGTGCCGCCTCCGGAAGTAGTCAAGACGGGTGGGATCCGGTGATTTCGCAGGCCAGGTCTAGAGAACAAAATGAGTAGAAAGTACGAGGGAGCAGTGTTTGTCAGAGGTGAGAGGAAGCGTGAAAGCGGTTCATAATAAATAGTGTATCGTGAATTATTTTGAAACATTAAACTGCTAGTAGCGAAGGAAACGGTTGGTAAAAAAATAGCCTTCCTTTTCCCGAGATAATATTTCCTTCCTTGTCACTGCTACAACGTATAAAAACTGAAGCTTACTCGAATTAGGAATATCTGCTTCGGTAATAAATTGAAATATATCCATTTAGTTGCATATTAAAATTAAAAAAACTAAACCATAATATTTCAGCGGCTACTGTACGTTTTGTAAAAAAATGTACAGAAAGTTTAGTAATATTGTTCGGTATTCTTGATTAAATATGATGGTTGTTCGTGTAAAAGGTTTTTGTTAGTAGAATTTTAATATTCTCAACCTTCTCAATATAAAAACTGACAACTGAAACGAAGCATTTTCTTTGGGATTTTGCGGTTTCCGTTGTACTCATTTTGAAATACGTGTAATCCGTTCTTGCCACGCTTTATGAATAGTAATTAAATTTATTACTTTATCATTATTGGAAAACTTTTCGATCATCCATTTTGTGACTAGTGTTTAATGAAGCACTGCACACGTTTCTACTCGCAGTAAACCCTGCAGTGCCAATCTATTTTTGTTTTGTATAGGAATGAGTATTGACATCATCAGAAATATAATATTTTATTTCATTTGCAAGAGATTTAACAATTTTTTTACTTATGATACTGAATTGGTCATGTTTCATTGTGTTTTGTAACGTGAAGCACATGGAAAGTTATGGTTTAGTAGCAAAAAGCAACCTGGTTGTACACTTCAATTACCTTTGTGTATATATGAAGCGATCCCCAGTGGCTATATTTTAGAGCTAAATTTTACAGATATTGACGCTCATCGGCATGAATCGTAGAAATTTATACCTGCTATCTGCACTGGAAATATCATAACCAGAACTATAAACATATATAGCGATCGTGTTAGCAAAATGCCCCTGTTGTTCCATAAAATAATTTTCCCGTTTATTGGTTCCATCTCCAGTTCAATCTCGAAACTTAATACGGAAATAAAAAACGCTATAAATGAATATAACAAGAACTCGGTTTTAGGGACTTTCTTGAGAAGTTGGCGGTATATGAAATTGTAAAATACTGTCATGTCCACCAACCCCTTCACCCCAACACTATTCAAAAGCTGATATGACTCGAAACACTATTCTTCAAACAACGTGTTATTCCTACAGTTGTGCTGGTAGGAAGTTGCATTTACCCCATCATACGCACCTCGAAAACGCGAAAAAATTCACATGTTAAAATAACATGTAAAACGACGGGATTCGGAGATGTAATGAAAAAATACATTAAAAGAAATTTCTATGTCGATCCTTAAAATGCTAAAGAGAAGCCTATCTTTGGATCTGAATCGACCCCACAACTTCAACTGCATTTCCTACAGATCAGTTTCATTATTATCGTTCAGTGAACTGCAGAGCTACAAACTGGTCCCTTTCCTTGCGATATTCCAACTTACAATTTGTGTCCATTTATGTTCTCTAAATATGTCGCGCATTTTCCCTTCATTTTTTCTGTCTTCATTTAATTCGCGTCAATAGTAGTAATGCAAAGTACAGAACACAAGCTTTGATCAATGTTCAGTGTCTGCCTTTTACATTCCGTACCTCAAATCCACCATCTTTCTCAAAATTTCACAAATAACGTTACAGTACTATTTCCAGCAATCCTTCTGTAGCCTGCTGTACACCAAAGGTCAAGTTGTCCCTTTCCGCACCGTGAAAGCAGTCTTGGTGCTAGATGAAGCTGATTTGTCAAATTCATACCCCGGCCGCTTTACTCCCAGAAAAGAACTGCGGTACCCATAGAATACGTGGCTGGTTAGGCATCTGGACGTTTTGTAGAAGAGAAAAATTTCTTGTATGTGACGTGATTAGAAAACTGAATTATCCAGCCCCATTTAGGACATTTGTTGGTTCTCTATTAAATAGAAAAATCTCTCTTGAGGACATAAAATTTTTACGGTTTTATTTGGTTATCAAAGAATTCTGCAAGTTTTTTTTAACCTTTTGGCGTCGGAATTATTTTTTTAAATTTTAGCACATTCTATACATAAAATGTGAATAAAACAGGAACCAAATACGTTAGAATTATGAAGCAAACTGCATTTTGAAGAAAAAAAACGGAGAGTATATACCATGTTTAAAATATTCAGTACATGTATTTGTTGAATAAATATATAAAATGCAAAGTTTGCGGTGCGGTACGACCACTATAGGGGTCTTTAGGCGTCAAACGGTTAAATCAAAATTGCGTTTATTTGGCGTGGTTATGCCAGCGCGAGCAACAGCCCGAGTAGGATCGGCATCTGTCTTGATTAAACCATTAACAGTTATGGAGAATGCTGTATTTTAGCTTACGATTTACTGATTGCGTTACACCAATTACCTACACTCATATTCTTATAATAAAATCCAGCGAGATGCACTATTTCTCTGCTTTATCTTGGTAAAGAGCTCTACATGTTTCGCACAGATTTACAGTCCATCATCAGGGGTCTTAATACTGTATTCACAGCAAATGGTATTTGTCATAATAGTTATGTTGACTGTCTGCTAGCGAGGTCGGGATGGACCATCCCGACCTCGCTAGCAGACAGTGTGACAAATAGCAATTGCTGTGACTACAGTATTAAGACTCCTGATGATGGACAGTAAGTCTGTCCGAAACATGTAGAGTTCTTTACCAAAATAAAGTTGAGAATTAGTGCATATTTTTGGTTTCCATTATAAGAATATATCACGATGCACGGTCCTCTGAATGTCAAAATCTGTGCACTCGGTTGTATCAAAGTTTGCTCAATTTTTTGAAATTTAATTTCGGCAGATAAATAACAGCTGACCAGTAGTATACTCTAAAATGCAAGCTCAAACATTTTTTGTAAATGAGTAACAAATTGTTTGAAAGAACCTTAAGTCTATGTCTTCAGGATACAATATGGAGGCAGGAATTTACAACAAAAGTTGTTGTATATTTACCAAACCGCACCTCGTCCCCTCTCAGAAGACCTTAATATTTGGATTCATATCCCTGAGAACTTAACTCAGAAGTAGGAATGGATATCTAACTGAAAGTATAATGGCAAACTACGGCTACCTTCTAGCCGAGTGCATTAGAGACGGCTAGAGATAACAGCACATTTTAAGTTGCACTTTGCACTGTATTGAACACACGAATTTCATAAACTGGACTGTAAAATAATTTCGAACAAAAGAAGTTTGAATATTCATGTTTGTACCGTGCATCAATGATAATTAAACACTTTATTATCCAACTAATGCACAATATATAATATGTAGATACTATTAAAATTATAAAATACTTGTATTTAAAAGTGCTCCAATATGTTTCGGATCACAGAGGATCCGTCATCAGGAAGCCCTTTACAGTGCTTGGCTAAAAATTACAAGAATATTTCCATCATAAGTATCGTTCTTGTAATTTTTAGCCAAGCATTGTAAAGGGCTTCCTGATGATGGATCCTCTGTGATCCGAAACATATTGGAGCACTTTTAAATACAAGTATTTTATAATTTTAATAGTATCTACATATTATATATTGTGCATTAGTTGGATAATAAAGTGTTTAACAGAAGTTCGAGTTGAACTTGGGGTACAGGTTTAGGATGAAAATGTATTGGGTGGGACGGGGGGGGAGGGGGGGAAGGGAAGGAGGGAGGGAAGAGGTCGAAGAGACAGACCACAGTTTGCTAAGTGGCAAGTAATTGTGGAACGGATCTAAACCATCCCCCAGATACTATTTCCAATTATTTGTGGCTGCGGAGCATAAAGCGATGCCAGACTGGAAAATAGTCTAATGTACTGCAGGCCTCTGACATTTGCACTTACGTAACATTTGAACTCAGGTTTTCAAGACGAAAGCTTTTAAACTCATAACCACCAGATATTTTCAACGTATTTTAAGACTTATGTGAGTGTGGAAATTTATCCCTCAATCTGAGATATCGTAGATAAAGGAAGGCTTTCTTTACATACCAATAATTTTCCAAAGGGTTTGTGAGAAGACTATCAAAACCCTTTAAATTTCTTCATGATGCAATTAATCGCAATCAAATAGTGTTAGTGTAATTGTATTAAGTAACCGAAGATAGGGGAAGGATGTGGCACGACAGTGGTGGATGGAAATGCGTACATCATTTTTGTGGGAAATCTGCAGGCACTATATGACAGAATTACATTCACATTTTCCCCGGCATTTTTCACGACAATCCTCAGCATGAATGTCACAAACATTGCAGTCCTGCCAGCTTAGTCACATGATTGCAACTGCTATGTAAGCAGACGAATACTGGCACATCCACCACTCTTGAATGCAGAAACACAATGATTTACGCGCATATGAATTCGCGCGCTCTCCCGACTTGTGACATCAACCTAGGCTGGCCAACTTTACCTAGACCTAAGGCTGGAAATTTTGTGTAATTACTCCTGCTACACCGTATTTCAGTCCTTGCGAAGTCAGGGTGAAAAATAACAGTAGATTCGCTCTGCGACAGAATGATTTTTCTGGGTTGGGCTAGCTGTTTTTCTGTTTTGCGGCAAGTTTCGGTCAGGTCACGTGGTACCAAACAGAAATAACACATGTATAGGGTTTATCGAACCACTCATTTTCATTGTTTATACTGATGAATGTGATAACATTGTTCTGATTGCGACAGACAGCTTTCGCACGACTGCACAATGACAACAAAGGCTTCGAAAGAAGGCTGCCTCCAACGCCTCGTTGGCATTGGCTAATGTAATTTCCATCTAGAGTCAAGCTTCATCAGGAATTGAATTCATGATAGACCTATTGTAAGACCTAGTTTTCGGTGAATAATATATTAGCATGAATTTAAAGTAAATAAGTAAGTATTTTATAATAATTCATAACAAATGTTCGATCTTTGTATTTACATAGTTGTATTGTTTTACAACATTAAAATCTACATATTTAGATGTAGGATCATCACCAGGGATTCTGTACATTACATGAAGTTGTACTAAACATTAAATAGCTAATTTATAAGTCGTTAATTGCTGAAGTCCTTTAAGTCATGTAGAATAATCGGGAAGTAAATTGTAGGTTTCTGTGTGTAGAACTGATGTATATAGCAGAATATGGAACTTCGGTAGACAGCTTATATGTGGGACGAAAGCTGTTACCGGTAATTACTAGAGCCATCGGAATATTAACAAAAGATTCAAAGAAAAATGTGGACGCCATAACAGGAAAGCATTCAATAAAGTCGCTACAGAAGACGGCTATACACGTACTTGGAACATTACACAAAGTAAGGGGTGGACTGCGGACTGAAACTTGAAGCCTGAGCGGTGGAGATCACTGTTGGTTCAGGAGAAGTACTGGGGAGGAAAGACCTGTGACAGGAGACAGGGTCAGGGTCTAATAATAATAATAATAATAATAATAATAATAATAATAATAGGTAATGAGAAAAACACATGCATGTCAATGGGTGTTGCAATTTGAGAAGACAGAAATGTGATCAAAAAGAAAGCGAAGAAGGTTTTAAACACAGATTCTTTACATGAAGAACTACAGCGATTGTGGGATGTAAAAACAAAATTATAATAATAAGGGTAAGAGGGGTAACAGAAACCATCTCGAAATCATCGTGAAGTACTTGAGCAACATACCTGGAAAGGGTGACGTCCATAAACTACAGCCAACAACCATACTGGACACTGCACACATAATAAGGAGAGCACTAATAGAAAAGTGCAAAACGTGTACCACGGTAAATACCGTTACATTTACTATAAATTGTACCTACAGACTAGCTGCATCACTATATACCCCAGAAACAAAGTTCGTTCCGTGTACATAATTGTTAATACACTGCGTAAATATCATAACTAATAATAATAATTTAGTAATTCATTATTTTATAATTAATGTCATTACTTGTTCATAATTTATTATCTTTATCATTAACATCATCATTCATCGCCAATACCTACAACTCGGGATGTGCTGATATTTTCACATAACATGAAGGTTGTTCTCTTTGTACCTTATTTCTCCTTGCCCAGAAGTATGTAGCTACTTCAACCGTTATGCCCTATCAGTGTTTCATAACTGTGTGGTAATGCTTTTCATCTATAGCGTAATGACGTGTGATAATACTACCATTTATTGATAGGATTATGAGGATTTGTTTGAATCATAGGATCTAATGGTGCAATGAATGGGATTATGTTAGCAAGAAGTTATGTCAAAGATAATCTACTTGTACCATACAACAAGCTGACCATGCAATAAGTTCGATATAAAATTATATACACACAATTATCGGTGTTAGGGCAAATAATTTGATACTGTAGTTTATCTGAAATGACAAACACATTTATTCCCAATACTATATAATGGGTTTGGTCCAGTCCAACTATCGATGAAATTATAGAACAAACATGCCACCACACTACATGGTATTTTCGCGATCCAGCGAAGACCAAACAGTTCATCTGTGCATGTGGAAATTTATAGTCTTCTCCTTCACATATCTTTGTCAACAATGCAAATTCTTTTGGTCAGGTGAACCATAAGGAGTAGTGAAGTTGAAAATAGTTTTACACGCCTTGTTAGAAACCCGCGAGTCACCTACAATAAGTCTTTCATTTTACAGGGGTGCTGATAAGTCCTTAGCCCGACCAGAAAGGAAACAAGCTAATGTTTCTGTCAGAATGGCGTGAATTTCCTTCGGCGCCTTGCCTTGCAACAAAAAAACTTGATGACAGCTCGCATCTCGATGTTGTTGAAATCGCGCGTCCCTGATATGCTTCCGAGCTTGTTTTCTTCCTTGTCGGACTAAGGACTTATCAGCACCCCGGTATTAGTCAGTGGAATTCTTACAGCATAAAGTAATTCTGTAAAATTATAATTTTTTTCTGTGGCTCAGAAGCCCAACTCGGGCCTAGGCGGCTTCCTTTCTGAGGTTCGTAAATCACGCACAGACACACATATTAGGGCTCCTCTTAACGAGAGATAAGCTTGTAGAGGCCCCTAACAAAGGACAAATACAAGAGATGAGCAACTGTCTCTTCAGGGGATTCGAGCACGCGATCCCAGCAATCGAGCGGCGGCAGATTTACGCCTTAGGTCTCAATTCCACCTGGATCGTCATATTAACTATATTACTACCACGAAGGAGCAAATTCACACTTAAATAAGAAAAAAAAATCTTATTTTTACCTCGATATATTTGGTTCTGCGTGGCCAAAATCAGGAAATTTCCATTTCGTCACATTGATTTTGCATAATGTTTGATAACATTGTGTCCTAATGCGCGTGCGTAGTGTTATACATTATCAGAAAATTATGGTACTGTGGTTTATCGTTGCACCGTGCATTTCGTAGAGTCATTTAATCAGCACACCAACCAATGCACATACATAAAATTTTTTACATTAAAACATTTAAAATCGCTCCAGCATGTTTCGATCCTAAGATCATCTTCAGGGAGCTACGCTGTTCCTTGCTAAAGTCACATTTTTAAAAACACTCACTGATTAATTTCCTTATATTAACTTGGTGCTGTGGCAGCTGTATATATATATATATATATAAATTTTAAATCGTCTTAATTTGTGGACTTTTCTTAGCGTTTCATGACTTTATTTTGGACGGGAGCAAGTTGGGAGGATCTTTAATATAAAATTGTACTTTTCCTAGTAACAGTTCGTAAAGGGGGTAATATTTGTCTTTTCAAATTTTTAAAGCTTCGTATTGTATTTGACATATGGCATTACTGATAAATTATGGCTTTTAAAATATGCGTCACCAGTGTACACAATGTCAGTCACATTTCTACACTGCAAACTTTGTGTGTCATGCACGAAACATCGATATCTATACACATAAATAAGCCTAAGATTGACACTGATAGCAGACATTGGCAGCAAATTTGATCGCATGCGCAGAACTGAAAGTTGCGTAGGTTAGGCCTACTCTGTGTTGAAGTGTTAGAAAAATACTGAAAATTACAACAACATTACAGGCGCAGAAAACCGGCAGCGTAAAACTATCACTGCGAATATGAACCTTTGATTGCAATGCCTCTAGCTAAATTCCCAAATTACAGACGAACTTCAATACGGCGGTTACTGCCTGTCACCAACAATTCAGCCCCTGCGGACAACAAGCCAGGAATCGACAAAAATAGACTCTTTGAATTCCGTTTGCCTTTCGTGACCACTGTTTTATAGAGAGAAACGAGTGAATGTGTGTTTTTGAGTTTGTTTTAGCTCACAGAGTTAGTGGAAATTGTGCTGCTTTCAGCACTTCCCTTAATCTATAATTTATTATATACTTCTCTTTATGTTTTATATGCGAGAGGAGGAATAACACAGTACAGGTATGCTATATATTGCTGGAAAATTACTGAATGGAAAGAGGAAAAGTAAATACGGATCATATGTGAAAGTTATATACTAGTTCAAACGTAAAAAAGTATTGGGTAGATGTTAATTTAAGTCTGTAAATATTTCACCGCAAAGGAGAGAATATAGAGCGATCGTGTGTAAAGGTTTTAGGTTTTGCTTGAAGAATATACTTCATTCGCTAAATAAAGACTAAAGGTTTGTGATACTGTAAGGATTTTAATAATCTAAAACGTGGACAGGCCCTTATGGATCCAGGAGTTTGAGGCTCCCAAATTTCAAGGCAGTCGGTAAAAGAAGGTGGTAAGTTTGTCAGTCCTATGCGCCGACCACCTTTATCCCCCAGAAAATATTCCTAGTACTTGTTTCTGTTATAGGCTGATTCTACCCCGGGGTCATCGGAAATGGAACCCGCCACTTTACTTTTTGTAACGCAGTGCGTCAACCAACTGCATTACCGCGTGTCCCCTGTTAGTAGATTTATTGGAGTAAAAGTATCATCCTTGGAAGTCAAGCTGTGAACTCTGCGTATGTGTACGCTGACTTACTAAGGTCATATTTAGATGCTTGTAATTGAATTTATAGGCACAAGTGAAAATAAGCTACCAGAATTGGTTCCAGAGCGATATGTACGTACCTACTTATAAACCTTACGTAGCATATTATATATTCATTGAACACAACAACGGAGGAATAAGTAGAGACCTACTACAAATAGATCAAAGGAGACGACCTGAAGTAGGATTAAACTACAGGAATACAGGTAAAGTTAGGAAGCCTTGTGAAGACAAAACAGGTGCATATCTGAGTAACGAGAGACCAACTTGATGTCACTTGCTTTATTATTTCTTTATATAATGCTCAACATGTTTCGGATGTTAATACATCCACCCTCAGGAGCTTGAGACTTATTTGTTGAGTTATTTCGTGGGTTAAATTGATCTGGTTCGATGTGTGCTGGTGTTACGTTGTGGTATGGCTGTGGTGGTGTGGTATCCGTATGCAGGTTGAAGCACTAGTGCTTCAACCTGCATACGGATACCACACCACCACAGCCATACCACAACGT
>Ga0123355_10010751_pt1 | contig 14064 bp, 11 predicted proteins | sample TergutEmb28metaG_3_FD_89872 | JGI IMG/M metagenome (GOLD analysis project Ga0123355, IMG submission 89872) | Embiratermes neotenicus P1 segment gut microbial communities from Petit-Saut dam, French Guiana - Emb289 P1 | ecosystem: Host-associated > Arthropoda: Insects > Digestive system > Gut ... | reverse complement strand
GGACTTATTTGTTGAGTTATTTCATGGGTTGTATTGCTGTGGTTCGATGTGTGTTGGTGTTACGTTGTGGTTTGGCTGTGGTGGTGTGGTATCCGTATGCAGGCTTCAGCCTGAAAACGGGTACCACACCACTCCAGCCAAACTACAACGTAACACCAACACACATCGAACCAGAGCAATACAACCCATTAAATAACTCAACAAATAAGTCCCAAACTCCTGAGGATGGATGTATTAACATCGAAACATGTTGAGCATTAAATAAAGAAATAATAAAGCAAGTGACATCAAGTTTGTCTCTCTTTATTCAACTATCAAGATGATGCACGGTCCAATAAAAAAAATTCCATACAAGGGGTTTTAACTAACTTATACAGAAGTAGTTACAAAAGATATTTTCAGTAAGTGTTAAGATCCATCCTTAAAGTGTGGACACATTCATCCATTTTGTCTCACTGTCCGAAATAATAAATTCTCGAGGTTCGTCCAAGAATATTGACAGACTGTATGAGGACAACTTTTCCTTCTATTGGCGTGAAACAAACAAAAATTAACAAGAATTTGGTTACATTCGGTGGTTTGGACACATTCAAAACCAGAAAGATAGAAACCGAACTTTATGAGAATGGAACTTCAGACTTTGTCCCTTTTGCCTTCACGCAAAAGGTAAAAACTTTGTAATGGGACTACTTCCTCTCCAACATCAAAGGCAGACCTGCATGTTATAGTTTGTCTCTTCTTGCTAGTAATAGCTGTTTGGTTACTGATGAACATAATATGCAAACACTTCGTCTTTCCTGCATATGTTACGGCACTACTAAATTAAATAACACGTAAAATTCAGCTCAAACTCGTGTACATTTTCTTGGAAAGAAATCTAAGCGGAGAAACATAAATACACTCGTTCCTGAGGAAGTATAGCGGTATAAAAACATTCAGTTTTCCCTGTCCATGCCATAAAGGCATATGGAGTTTTAGCTCAACTCATTCTTACCATCGACACTAATTTGAGGTGAATGCGTTTACAATTTTTGCCCCCCCCCCTCCTCCCCCTTCTTTATTCCTAGGAAAGAACCACGGTACACATCGAATACGAAACTGAGCTTAAGCGGGTAAAATGTGATAGCAAAAGCGATTTTCGGATTCGCTAAGAAAAGAACTGCTATTTAAAAACTTGTGTTTCTCCACGTTACATGTTTCCTGCTTTGTTAAAATATTTGATCAAACTCGTGACTTAAAATTAATAAAATCAATGAAATTTTTATAAAAATTTGTTACGAATGAAGGAATAGAACAGTCAATTTTTTACGTTGTGACATTACAGCAAAGAGAAGCAGGTGGAGGGGGCCTGGTAATAAACCCCGACAAGACCAAATATATGAGATTTTCAGCGTGCCCATCCCGAAGATCGGTGAAAGGGGCAACCATAAATGGTGTAACGTATGAAGGAGTAGCCGAATTCATGTACTTGCGTTCGCTAATCAGTAATGATAATAGCGTGGAAAAAGAAATACAAAGACTATTTTGACCGGCAATAAAACTTATTTTGCCGCTATAAGTCTCTTCAGGAGTAGACTTTTATCCAGAGCTACTAAAATTATATTATATAAGACACTAATAAGACCGGTAGTGTTGTGTGGGGCGGGAGCATGGACATTGACGAAGAAAGAAGAAAAAGCGCTGGTAATTTTTAAAGGAAGGTATTTAGAAGAGTTTATGGTCCTAAATATGAAAACGGGGAATGGAAAAGTCGGGCGAACCGAGAACTAGAAGAGATGAGCAAAGGAGAAAATACAGTAAAACGGATAAAAGGGCAAATGATAAGCTTGTTAGGTCACCTAGAGAGAATGGAGGAGGATAGGAAGCCCAACAAGATCTTCACTCAAGAACTGGATGGGACGAGAAGAAGGGAAAGATGGAAAGAGGAAGTAGAAAGAGATCTTCAAGTGCTGGGAGTGAGAAGATGGAGAGAGTTTGTGGCAGATAGGAAAAAATGGAAGGACATTGTTCGACAGGCCAAAGCCCATATTAGGCTGTAGTGCCAATGGAAGAAGAAGAAGAAATTATAATTAAACAAAACAAAAATACCCGATTACGCATTAAACGGACAAATATGGCAAAAGGCTACCGAGAACCGGTACAGGATGTAACAATGGCAAAATGTTGTAGAGAGAGAGAAACTGACGTGTGACATTTTCTCTTGCAACAGAAATAAGTAAAGGATTTGGAGGTCCAAATGAGATTTTTGAGAAGTGTAAAAGGAGTAGGTGTGAATTTTATTCAGCGATGAAGTAAGTGAAGACACTTAAAATGATCCGAATATTAATGGACAGAGAAATGATAAAAGAAATATGGAAAGAAATGGTGTAAATATACTATGCATAGGTCGGAAGAAGGCCTCAAGTCTTGAACTAAGTTCCCAAATAAGAGAATCAATGGAGAGCTTAAAAATTAAAGGTCTACATTTCGAAAGGAATGGGGTGGCCTCCAGTCCGATAGGAGTTGTTTGGAAGACTAATTACGAAACGTGGGGAACATTTGGAGTGATTTCGGGACGGTTGAAATTATATGGAACAGGAGGACCTGAAGCTTCATTTCTTACGCCATTATTCTGACGGCGATATATTACTATTTGAATACTGTATAAGAAACAAGAGTATATATATTATATTTATAATTTAGCAGTACCTGACCACAGTATATAATGCAGTGTTTCCTGTTATTATCCTGTCCTTTTTTTAAACAATACAAATAAAAAGTGCCTAGATATTTCCGACAATGTACAAAAAATTTCACTCTTATATAAAGTACAACACCTGTCCAGCAACAAAATATTATGTAGGAAACCTGGCTGCTTTTTAACGCCTAACCCTTTGGATGATGCCAATCAAAAGGTGTTAATTGTTGGATCAGTGTTTATGCAAATTTGGAAGATAGTAGGGACCCTATACCGGAGATACTCTCGTAGCAATGTTGGTAATTTTGGTCGATTTGAACATCAAATAGTAGGTCTAATTAAACGTGTACGTTCTACAAATATATGCGAGGTTTCATTACTCCGCCTAGACCATAACATTTGCGACCTAAAGTCATTCAACGTGTGTACAGAATGTCTCAAAATATTGATATCAAAATTAATTTGAAATTCGATTTCTTTCTTTAAGTATATAATATTTAATAAAAAATTGTTGCACATTGATTTTATTTGCTAATTATTGCTCCGACATGTTCGGCCTTAGTTGCTGGCCATCTTCAGGGAGTTCGGGGAATTTTCGATTTGTGCAGCTTGTGTGTCAAAACATCGAAAAAAAAACACGAGATCCCTGAAGATGGCCAACAACTAAGGCCGAAATATGTCGGAGCAATAATTGAAAAATAAAGCACTGTACAACAACTTCGTATTAATTACTATATATGTCATATAATTGCAATGAAAATAGACAATATTAAACCGCTTCTTCCTCCTCTGCCAGGCAGGTTAATAAAAATATCAAATCGTACTGTGAAACGTTACAAAAATCACAGATTATTTATCACTTACGATTACATAAGTTTTGACAAATGCATATAAGAAAATTCCATACGATGAAGTTGCGGTGGATCCAAATTGAAAAACTGCTGTTCGCCTACCACGGACGATATTTTTTCCTTCATGACCGGAAAAGCAGTGAGCAGAACCCAAACGAAGAGAGAAAGTCCATTAGACTGCTTCTAAATAAACGCCTATTACCTTGCACCCAGTACCAACGCCTACATTGCATGCTGTGGATACCGAGCACAATAATCTTCACTTTCTTTGTAACTTAACGTCATGATTTATAGCCAAATTATTAAGAAAACGTAGAGAAATACAATTAATAGGTTGCGTTAATTTCACATCGGAAACTCGCTGCATTTCTTGGTACCGGATATTAAAAAAGCAAATATGCCATTGCATATTGCTGTGGTTACGAAGCAAGCCATTTGTCAACAGAATAGAAGGCACTGCAAAAGTGAATAATACTAATAAAATTAAGTACAATATACTAGGAGAACTCCAAAACAACTAAATTTTATATTTTATTACACTCATCTTTAATCCTTTTAGACTATCTTCTGTAACACTAAAGAAAATTCATGCTTTGCAACCGCAGTGTTTTGCAGTAGGATGTAAGTTGAAGGCATTCGATGCAGAATTATGTAGCGAATTTTTGGAATGAAGTAACACACACACACACACACATATATATATATATATATATATATATATATATGTTGTACTGGGTCGAGACCTTTAGTTTTAAAACCTCAAGTCATCCCTGTAAATCTGTTTGCACGGTTCATACGTATCTCAAATTCGGGCTGGGAGCCGTACTGTTCGTTACTATTTCTGTGTCGTCTTCACAGTTTATTTGGCAGTGCCTTTTAAAATCTCCAGTCCCTTCGTTAGAGTGTGGCTTTCTGGGTGAAACCCCTTTCACTCTCGCAGTTCATGAATGTAGCATGCAGCAGCCGATTCCTCCGAGACCTTGGTAAACTTCTATACCATGTCACAAATCTATAACTCCGATAATATACATGTTCACTTTGCATTTCATGTATTGTCTCACGGCTCTGGGAGAAAATATATAACGACCTACCTAAAGAAATATATCCCATCTATTATAAATCTTCGCAATTCACATCCTCCCTTATGGACATGTATTTCATGTCTGTTCGTTTTTATCTACTGGATTATTTATAATATTTTCTTTGTCTATTTGATGTTTGTTGGACCATGCAACATTGTGATAACTGAAGAATAAAAACCAACTAGATGCCATTTATTTTATTGTACTTATTATAGGCTCAACACGTTTCGGGCACTATTATACCCATCATCAGGAACGCGCGACTATAATAATCAACATTATAGTCGCGAGCTCCTGGTGATGGGCATAGTAGTGCCCAAAACATGTTGAGCATGTAAGAAGTACAATAAAATAATAGGTGTCGTCTAGTTGGTTTTTATTCTTCAGTTATTCTTCAGTTTATTTTATCTTTTTCCTTTTGGTCAAGAATGTTTTGAAAATTGAACCCTTGATATACAGAATATGTTCTGCACACGCCTATAAACATGACTTTCAATAATTTCAGTTTCATATCTTTTACGGGGTCCTTCGTGGCTTCTGATTTCTGCGCAATTTAACTTACTTGTCTTACCGAACTGTACTGAACCACAAAATAAAAAGAATTATGAAATACGATCGTTGAGTGTGAACGTTAGAAACAAAATTTTGTGATTAAACCCCTTTCTTCGTAAAGAAATCAGAATTACTCAATCTTTCATCAACAGTACAATTAACATATCACAGCGGCACGACTTCAGATCGTATTTATTGACAATATATTTATGGGACGATTGGCATTCAAACAATAATATTCATGTCTCAAGAAAGCAGTAAGTTTGAATGCGTTCTTTGTGTGGGTTTAATAATATTTAATATTCCGTGTCGCCTACAGTTTTGGAGCATTCGAAGACCGAGTACACGGCACTGAATCCTTGAAGGAAAATAAGTATTTTTCCAGTCTTTCCGAATTCTTTTGAGATAGGAACAGCCCACACGTAGAAAACTACAAAATAAAGCAAGTGGCTAACCTATCAGAATATTATGGTCCCTTGGAAATATTCTTGATAGCTGAAAGGTGATATTTATATTCCTAACTGCCCATAGATCATACGTTACAGAAAGTGCTGTTTATTAAAATTTGTACGAACAATGAGCTTAAATTCTAGTACTTGCAAACAACACTCAATTTCAAAGACAATAAAGAGATTTTTCGTGTTCCACAGGTATAATACGAAGGAAGCCGAAATTTTAAAACATCAGATTTACAGAATAATATAAAGATTTTTTTTTTTACATTTTGCTGACCGTGCATCTCAGTATATTTATCTCAGTAATTAACCAACTTGATGCACAAACTTTTTGTTTTGCAACAAGTTTATTTCATGCCTCTACATGTTTCGAGCACATGTGCTCATCATCAGGAGGTCAAAATTGCATTACATAGCCTCTGGTATCATCACACTGAAACAAGTGGGTGGTATAAAATGACTATAATACAATTCTATGAATATGAGCAAATAGTAGTAAAATTTATGTGTGAATTTTTCGGGTATGATTAGTGTGTATTACTTACTACAAACATGCTATGTAATGTAGATGTTATGTTTATCCAGTTATTATACTTATTAGAAAGGTACTATGTCCATTTACATTAATGTTTGCTTAGTCTATCTAGTCATAAAATCGTATAAATTGCCGATTAGTTGTTGTATCTATAAGGTTATGTTTGTCCGGTTGGTTAATTACTGAGATAAATAAAGATTTTTGTTGGCACTAATGTCCAACACTACGAATTAATGTTACGTAGGTGTCTGACAAGAGTAATGATGTATGTTCCTATTCTTCATATTATACCTCTTATTTTAATAGGCTCCACTAATGTCTATGGCCTTATTTATAATATAAGGTATATCACATGGTATGGAAAATTGAGCCCGTTTTCTTCTTGAGTTGGAAGTGAGATCCGCGTAAGAAACCAGTTTTCAGGACGCTATTATGAAATAAACATTTTCCAGATTGGTTAAGCCAATTACAAAATGATAAAAGTACTACGCCCTAGCAGCTTCTAGTCTACCATTGCTGACATCATATGTAATCTACGCTGCCTGATTGTAAGAGGTACTGGTAGACCAGATATTATGTTTGGTGAAATTCTTGAATGTACCGTCTAGAGCCAATGAATAAGGTAAATATTTGCTTAATTTCGAAGCACATGCTGGAATTTAATAAATTCTAAGAGGTGAAACTACGCTTTCTGTAAAAGAGGAAGTTTCCTGCAGTGTTATATTCAATGTAATCTGTACAAATAATACTAACCTATTCCCGTGAATATAATTCTACATCAACGTCTGCGAACCGGAAGCCAGTATCGAAACCTGGCAGACTGCTACAATATCAACAGCGCATAGCAATTTTGTTTTTAATTGTATACTTTAGCTAATTTGTCGCCTGTTACATGAAAGTTACATTGGAAGATTTATGAAATAAAAAAAAATGAATTTTCAATTTATACAGTTAAAAATAGATATGCGATAATATTACACAGAAAATGGCTTTCCTGATTTCCACAGAATAGGTGTTTCTACAAGGTAATTTAAGAAATTACTGGATTTTTTAGCCTACTGTTCGAAATTAAATGTGTGTAAAATTAAATAAATGATTTAGACATTTTTATTCAAATTTCTTACTTTCATATATATCGCAAATTATTTTTGTCAATAATTATCAAATTCACCTGAGACAGCTTGACAAATGGAATATGTGTTTTGGTACCACCAAGAACAAAGTGAAAAAATGTTGTAATTTTAACTTATTGTTTATATTAGAAAATATCCTGAAATCAGGCAACATTATGTAAGAGTGGATGATTCATGGTGCTGAAAAAATAGTACCTAGAAGGAAACCCAACGTATTATTTTAATCACAGAGAGACTTTATGCATTTTGATTATTAGAATTAAATGTGTTGCCCTAGAGATGTGTGCTTCTAAAAATGTCGGATTTACCTTGTGTTTTCTTCAAGACAAGGCTGCATGATTAGTGTTATTTTAACATTAGGGTTGCAATATATGTGGCAGTAAATACCTAGCGTCGAAATTCTTCAGTGTGTATAAAAACATTAAAATATCGTCACCTAACGTCTATTTAATTATACCCCGACCAAACCAAAATTACTTCCACATTACCATATGTCAATAAGAGAGGCCCAGCAAAGTGGCTTAACTTTCTGTAAAACTTTGTGCCAGTTCTTATACCGTGTCAGATTGAAACAAAACAGAAATTTCCTATATTAAACTTAAAATCAAATAAGTTAATGTCACTATATGACGTATTGCCGTGAACTTCAGTAAGTCTCATATATAATTTTATTCTACGCTAATAATCTAATACAATTACAGTAATAATAAATCCCACATGTAATTTAACTGTACCTTACCCATCTAATACCATTACAGTGATATTTGTTTTACGTCATACAATACAACTGCACATAGGAAATAAAATACAAGTAACTGGCAATCGATAATGTTCCGGTCTTATACACGTCATACCATGTTCATTAATCATTAATTTCACCAATTAATGGCTTCCTTTCTCTTGTTATATCTCGGATTTTTCAATAGCAGCAGCTGTCAAGTAACAGAGGGCGTCATTAATGGAACAACAAAGTCTAAATTCAAAATTGATAAAAACGTTTAAAATCTATAATATTATTAAACAGATTCCGGATAAATTCCCCATGTTTATTCGTGGTGTCTACCGATCTATCCAGTTTGTCTCGGTAAAAACCTATCCTGAAGTTCTTGACAACTGGCACATCCTGTCGCATTTTGCTCTGAAAGAATATCTTTAGTTTTCCGTCATGTTAGGCGAGGCCTACCATCTTTCTTGAAATATTATCCTGGAGTTTTATCACAACACGCAACCTGTCCCATTTTACTTGTGAATGAATTAGCCTAAGACATTGCATATGGTAACTAAAACCAACATGCGCACAAAAGTGTACGAACGTCTATTACACACATAGTGTACCTCGTATTTATTTGTTCAGTACACGGATATGGATAATCTAAAAATGGTTCATGCCCAGTGGGCAAAGACTACATACTCTTATAAGAATGCAAAAGAAAATTGCCTAGAACAAATGACAACATTTGGTTTAATGAAATGTGTTTTGAAGTGTACTGTGTTCGTAACGTATGTTTATAGATTTATGTGCCTTTTTGGTTTTAGCTACCATATCTAAATGTCTAGTGCAGAGTTATGGATCTTTTAAAATCTTAAGTTACGTTACATCAGACTATCTGTCCCATTTTACACGTAAAAATTACCTCAGTTTCATGTTACTTTACACCGGCTGTCCCTTGTTACACACGAACAAGATATTCTGTTTACCTTACGTCACGTGATCAGTGTCATTTTTTTTCGTAAACTAAATACCCATATTTATTCAGCGTGGTCCAAAATTATATATGGTTTTCACTTAGAAGGTAAAACTTATCTGGGAATTAGGCATTATCCTAAACATTTAAAGTTCATTTTGTACCAAGCACTACATGAGCAAGTTTCTACAACCCATTGTACTTACTGAGAATATCCACACTGATAACCTAATTACTTTGCGGTAATTCTGATGACGTCCATTTTCAAGCTACGTAAGTTTACATAACAATCCAACAACACATAATATGCTTGCAAATAAAAAAAAATTTGATTACATAATCCTTACTCAAACATTATCGCATAAATTTGTTGCACTGTTTATTCAATGCAATGGAATTCCAAAGAAGATAACTGAAACATCTTCTGTTGTCGTTCGAACTCTCAAAACTCTGTCTGCATACCCGCCACGTGCTGCAGTACCCCCTCTCTTAGCTAACATACAAGGTCGAGGAAGACTCCATCACTGTACACAAGCTTGTTCTTTAATAAGGGGATGTAAAGAGAATAGTACAACTTAACTCACCTAGTAATTGTGGATGCCAGGTTATTTTTGGGCGCCTAGTTCTCAGCCGTCGGTCATTGCTGCTTGTTGTCGGACTTCATTGCGATGTGTCGCTGACACGCATTATCTTTCCAAGAACTGTTGTCTGACAAGGTGATTATAAAATACTCAGATGAAGATGAGTCGGCAGTAACTATCACTGAAAGATGAACACGTCTTCTCTGTGACAGTCTGGAACGTTCGACTGGCCGCTTTAGAGACACACACTCAAGTACGCTAGGCGCCATCTTGGAATCGAAAGACGAAAAGAAGAAAATAAAAACAAAAGAACATGCGACGCACACTATCGATGAATAATTATGGAATAAAGGAAAAGATACACCTTACACACCCTGACATGCAGTCGCTTTGTTTTTTTTTTTTAAAGAAAATGATTTGTGGATGTATATTTTATGATAATTGCAGTCAAAAACCGTAGAAAGTATTTTAAATAATAAATATTTTAAAAGTTGTGTCAGCCGACAACTCGTATTTACAACTTCCTTGACGTCTACTTAAGATCAATTCACATTTCATGAAAGAAATTTATGGGTGAAATTGACAACGCAAAGATTTATATCTGGCTGCCTCATATAAATGACACGACGGTACCCAGATTAAATAAAACTTCCTTAAAAAAATCATAACCTAGCCCGAATTACTTACTAAACCACACACGAAAACATAAAACAGAATTCACAATTTTAATCCTGAAAGAAACTACGAGGTTAACGTCTCACGTTACCAAATGCTTCACTGTCTTCCACGGGCGACGACTCGCCTGCGGTGACTGGTTAGACAGCAGAAAGCTTAGTGGAGAGCAGTAGAGGAATTGTTTTTGCTGTCTCCCAATTGTTTATGGAAGGAAATAAGGTCTGGCAGAGGGGTCGAATGGAGCAGGGTGTGTGAGTGTGTGTGCTTATTAAATGTGAACTTCTATTAGGGGTGGGAGCGGTAAAGGTGCACAGCAAGAAACAAAAGGAGAGGCATAGAGACAATTTTAGTAGTGGACACTTTTAGTTCCGGGAAATGTTATCTGTATATCCGCTATTGTAAACATAAAATTCTCATCAAACGATTCAATGAAATAAACATTCAAGTTCCTGTCGCATATAGGATGAACTGTCATTCGTCAGGTGCTTATGTATCTAGACGTATCTGCATGGAAGCATTTGTTTGTGTACACGAAATACTGTCGTACAACATAAAGACGATGAGACATTTTGTGTCAATAATAGCAATACAGTTGGTTAAACAAACCACAATTCATCAATTTAAGAAGACAGAAACAAATGTACGTAGTATTCTATGCGCACGCAACACCACGTCAAATGCAAAACAACCAATAAAAACACACCGGCCCCCTAAAAAGGGGGGAAAAAAAGCGGATGAAAGAATAAGATTGCGCGGACGTCCTATACTTGCAGAACTGCGCACGCGCTAGTCACTTGGATACTGTTTCCCGCCATTTAGGTAGCAATTAATATCGGTAACAAATAAAAAAGTATGCAACAGTCAAACTCTTAAAAACGGTCGCCATTTGACAATCACTCAGTAAGGTACACCTCTAGTCTGTAGAAGCCCCGTGGCTGTACTAGTAACTTGGTGTTGGCTCCATCCAAGCAAAGGACGTGAAACTAAAAAGAGAGACAGAGAGTAAGATGACGGGGGAGGGAGGGAGAAGAAAGGCCAGAGTGAGAGGGTTGGAATAAGGAAGGAAGGATTGAAGTCGGGTTTACACTGTACAAGTATTGTGACAAATATTTGGTCACAATAAACCAGTTTTATAGGCTTTTGTATCCTTTATACAATACACGCATTACATGAGTGATTTCTGGGTTCTGCTGCTAAGATGATTAGTGCGATCTTCTGGGTTGTTACGCAGTGAGTAGCGGTAATTCCTTACCGACGTTTTGGGAGCACCTATGGGTCCCATCTTCAGAGGTCAAGAATCGGGACAATTTATGGGTCCCATCTTCAAGGGGTAAGAATCAGATTCTTAACTCTTGCAGATGGGACCGATGTGTTGTCCCGAAACGTCAGTAAGAAATTGAAAATACTCGCTGCGTAATAATCCACAAGAGGGCAGTTCTCACACATTACATGTTTGTACTGGCTAAAACCAAAACACTGCAGTCGTTCCGTTATCGAGAAGTCTCCGGTTCGTGTCCAGAAGTCCTCTTTCACCGTGTGCACAACCTGAAATTATACAAAATAAGATATAAAATGCACGCCTAATTAAGTATCCACTTTTGCCAAAAAAAAGCAAAAATATTTTTCCTTGGTAATGTTGAATTACTTAAGTCCTTTCCAACAGTATCAGCGAAGGAGGTTTTATGAAAACGTAACAATGTATTTTATTTTATTGTTGAGCTACACATGTCCTCAAAAAGACAAAGGTACTAAAGTCTTCAATCAAATTGCCCGACCTTTTTTTCGGATTTCAAGCAAATTTGGACATTGTCGACAGACTTTAATAAAAGTATACAAGAGCAACTTTGGCGAAAATTCTTCCAGTGGGAGCCAAGTTTATGTACGTGGACAGAGAGAGGGGCTGACCTAAAGAAGCTAATATACGCTTTGGACAAATATGCGAAAAGCCCTGGTTAGGAAGACTACTTACAATTTTAAACCTATTGGTAACTACACCTACCACCAGCTGCAACATATCTATTAATTTGTTTCGGATAATTCTCATATTCAACAAAGAATATTTCGCCGAACACCGTTAACTGATTAGCCTTTGTAATGGGGCGGATTTCATTCCCTATGTTATAGAATTGAATTATTGTACGTAATTTAAATTAATTTCAGTCTTCAACAGTTTAAATGACAGAACTTAGTTAAAGTGACTTCACAAGTATGATTTTTAATTTATCTGTTACTCAGGTCGAGTCACCGTTACGTTATTTTCAGGGTCAATTGGAGGCTGTCAATAAATATACAGTCAAACCTCGGTTCACGAACGCCTCGGATCATGAACAATTCGGTTTACGAACAAATTTTCCGAACACAAAGCGTCTCGGATGACGTATTGTGTATCGAGTTACGAACTCTGAAGCAGAATCGAGTGGTGCCAAGAGACAGAAAAAGGAAAAAGAATCCCCTTCCAAACAATAATATTTCACTTCCTCACCACCTTCCACTTACGCCGTCAACTCTCCTCCATACAGGTACGGTAAAACTACATTAAGTTTTCGTCTATATTTGATCTGCTTGGTGTTGTGTTTATCTTTTTTATGATAGATTTAATGGTTTCCATTGATTTTGTGTTAAGAACTTGTGCACAAAGTACTGTTGTAAAAGTTTAAATAAGCCATCATCTGGGGTCCAGGAACGGATTAATCCATTTTACATTAATTCCTATGGGGAAAATAGTTTCGGTTTACGAACGACCTTCAGGAACGAATTAAGTTCGTGAACCGAGGTTTGACGGTATTTATTATATAGTTTTTATAGCAAAGTTCCAATTCCTTTATGTTATTAATTTCGGTCTTACACAAACATTTTGTTACTTCCGGTATCACAGAATTAATGCAAAATTTGGGTGAAAATATCTTGATTATGATGCATGTTGAGGAAATACCTTGCTGTAAATACGAGTATGTTACTGAAACAGAGGTGTTTCTTAGCTCATATACACGTAAATTGCACCCTAGAACAGGCGACGAAGGACTAGAGGGTGAGTAGGTTTATATCTCTACTCTTTCTTTAATCTCGGCCCTAGATGTGTGGTAGGTGGACAACTCCACCCCCACCTGCTTTACCTCCGGAAAAGACCCTTTACCTGTTGTATAGGAGGCTGGGTGGGCCCCAGGGCCGGTCTGGACGGGGTGCGGAAAATGTCGTCTCCACCGGGAAAATGAGATAAAATAGCAAAAGATAGTGTTCTATATTTTAATTTTGTGAAAATGGAAACTGAACTGGGAGGGACCCGTCAACGAACAATTTTTATCACGTTAGCACTAGGTATTAAGTGCAAGAAATTATCTAAACCATTTTTGTATTATGAAGTTCAATATCTGTGTACCGGTAGTGCTTTTATTTCCTTACTTCTTCTAACATCGAGTGTGAAAAAAGTCTTGTTTCTTTAAAGCTTCTACGTAAGTATTACAAGAAGGATAAATAATAACGAAAAAAAATTTTGTGTGTTATCTTCGGCCGATATAAGAGCGATAAATTTACACTGTAACATTATCGATCGAACGTACTGGAGACCATCTATTTTATGAAGTTGTATTTTTTTTTCTCCCAATGCCTCACATTTCCTTGCGGACTTCGTGGTCCTCCCTCCTGGGCATGGCAGGAGTGTAACCGACTTCTGAAGTTGGGACGCCCATGAGGCGCGGTTACGTTGTCCCGATGATGCGAGTGGTGATATAGGAGGATGTAGTGCCAGGAGGACCCTTAAACCTAAATTCTACTAACCTACCCAGACCATGGTCACCGCGGGAATCCTCCCCTTCAGGGAAAATTCCCACGGTAGAACCGG
>Ga0123355_10010750_pt1 | contig 14064 bp, 15 predicted proteins | sample TergutEmb28metaG_3_FD_89872 | JGI IMG/M metagenome (GOLD analysis project Ga0123355, IMG submission 89872) | Embiratermes neotenicus P1 segment gut microbial communities from Petit-Saut dam, French Guiana - Emb289 P1 | ecosystem: Host-associated > Arthropoda: Insects > Digestive system > Gut ... | reverse complement strand
TTGCAAGGGGGACGGTTACTTTTCATTTTTATTGCGTGAATCAATATAACGCTTTATTACATGAGCTATTAACTCAACGAACAAAAGACGTATTATGTAAATCATTGCAATCACCTCCTTTCATCGTATTTCATCAATAAGATGAGGAAGGAGGAGAGAAAATAACCGCATAAACCGCAGCGTGATGCCGCTCGGTGCAATTATATCACACACAGTGCGCAATGTCAAGAAAATTTTCGACAATAATAACCCCCTCCGATATCGGAGGGGGAGTTTTAGATGTAAATTCAAAAATTCGGCACATATCAGGATAAAATTATGATATAATATCAAAAATATTCGAAAAATCCCTTGACTCGCACACGGTGTAACGGTGTATAATGACTTAAAGGAATAAGAAACGAGAAAAAATCATGGAATTACAAACGATAAGACAAGTTACACAAAATCTGGGCGTATCGCGCAGAATGCTATGCTATTACGAAGAAGTCGGCTTGATTTCAAGCACCCGCCGCGAGGATTACGCCTACCGAATCTACGACGAGGACGCCATTCGCCGCTTGCAGCAGATTGTTATTTTGCGAAAGTTGCAAATACCTGTCAGACAAATCAAAGCGATATTCGACAGCCCCGATGCGGTCGAGGTCATCAAAGTTTTCGAGCAAAATATCGCCGAAATGGACGAGCAAATCACCGCGCTGTCCACTGTCAAGTCGATTTTGGCGCAATTTGTCGCGCAATTGCAAGAAAAAGCCGACGTGCAGCTGAAACTTGACTTATTGAATGATACTTCCATGATTGCCGTTGTCAATTCTCTTTCTTTTTCCGATAATAAAATCAAGGAGAATGTAAAGATGGAAGATTTGAATAAAGCGGGGGATGTGCTTAAACAAGCAAAGTTGGATCAAGTGAGAATAGTATATCACCCAACAGAAACGATAGCAATGTTGGAAGATGTAGACGAACCGCCGAGTCAAGAATCAAAAGATATAATGGCGAAATTTATTAGAGATACGAATTTATTCAAAATAAAACCTGATTTCAGATGCGGCTTTAACTGGGGCTTTTATGTCACAATTCCTGATGACTTAGATGTTCCTGCGCCATTCAAAAAACAAACTTTTGAAGGAGGATTATGGGCGGTATACAAAATCACTCCGGAAAATTTTGATGAATTTGATATGGTGAGCGACTGGGTAAAAAGTAGAAATGATTATTTAAGAGATTATCAACGCCCGCGTCATGATGTTTACTTCAATCCGCTTAACATATACGGCATGAAAAACACTGATTTATTCGATGATTTTCACGACCAGTATAAAGAAGCTTGCGAGCCAATAAAAGAAATCGAAATTTTGACAAGCGAAGAGCTAAACAGACTAAATACACTGTTGAAAAAGACAGAGGATTTAATTGACCAGCGAATACCAACAGTTATAGACTTGTCTAACATTGGCAAGGCAGGTGAATTGGAGCCAATATACAATAATGGTATATTAGAACTTGTCTCGAACGGCGAAATGAACGGATTACGAACATTGCAAGAATTTAAGTTACCATTAAAAATCGATTTATGTGTCAAAACTGACAATAAAGCTATTGTTATCAAATATGCACATGGTACGATTGATATAGGTAATACGAATGTAGGAATTAATTTCTGGCCATTGGAAGGCGGGAAGTGGAGAGTTTACGAAAATTGCGGTGAGTTACCTGAAAGTGAATTTTATAACTTTGAGTTCATTTTTGGCAAAGATATTTGCGCTATAAAAATTAACGGAAAATTATATTATCTCCGCGATGACGATGATTACGTCAAGTCATTTGCAGAAAATTCAGAATATTATATGTCGTCAACATTTGCTATTTGTACATGGGGTTCATATGTAGGCGTAAAGTCATTACAAATAACGGAAATATAAGGAGGATAAAATGAAAGCAGCAGAAAAGTTCGAAAAATATCTTTGCACATTGTCCAATCTTTGCATATTGTCCGAAAAAGATCAAATTTATATTCGCGAAGTACGTGACTATGCTCTATCAAAAGGCATGAAAGAAAAGAACGTCGGAAAAGTATTTGAATACAGCGGTTTTCGTTATACTTACAATGAAAAAATTTCGCTTAAATTTCATGGGAATCCTCTGAATATTGCTGTTTCATATAATATAGCAAGCTCGCCAACCCCATTTGATGTCTTTATGCAAATTGTCGAAAGTCAACCTGATTCCAAAGCGTTATGTGAATTTATCTCGAAAAATATACACACGTGCGATGGATGTGCAGTCAATGCTGCAACCAGAGCAAGAGAAAAAGAATACAAAAAATGCGGATTTTTTTGGGTTGAAATTTGCGGTCAAAATCGGATTGCGTGTGATGTTCGCACTATAACTACATGGCAATTCAATAGACACATACACGAATTGTGCGACGATGATACAAAAATGCTCAAACGATTGATAGATATTCGTATTGAGCAAATTGACAAGTACGACACTGAATAATAACCCAAACAACCCTCGTGTATACGAGGGTTGTTCTTATTTGAATTTCTACTGCCCCGTCATTTTCGCAATTTCAGCAGCGAAGTCTTCTTCTTTTTTCTCAATGCCCTCGCCCTTTTCGTATAGCACAAAAGCAGCGACGGAAATCTCGCATCCGAGAGCTTTTCCGACAGAAGCGATGTATTCGCCTACTGTCATGTCGGGGTCTTTGACGTAATCTTGCTCAAGCAAGCACGCCGTGGTGTAAAACTTATCCACGCGACCGGTGATCATCTTCTCGATGACCGACTCGGGCTTTTTCGCGTTGGCAGGGTCGTTCTGAATCTGCGCAAGCAGCACGTTTTTCTCTTCTTCTATAATAGAAGCAGGCACGTCAGCCTTGGAAATGTACGCAGGAGGAGTTCCCGACGCGATTTGCATGGCAAGATTGCGACCCATCTCGGCAAGCTCGGCTTTGCCAGCGCAAGTAGCGCAGTCGTTGAGCTTGACCACCGAACCGGCAACGCCGTTTCCGTGGAGGTATGTGGCGCAAGTGCCCGTGAGAACTTGGAAGCGACGAATAGCAAGCTTTTCGCCGATAACGGCGATTTGCTCGATGAGTGTTGCCTCGACTGTGGCACTTGTCCCGTCGAAGTTTTTGGCAAGCAATGCAGCCACATCCGCAGGAGTTTCCTTGAGGATAGTGCGAAGCAAGCCCTTGACGAACTCTTTGAAGCTCTCGTTTTTCGCAACAAAGTCTGTTTCGCAGTTGACTTCGACGATGGCAGTTGAGCCACCCTCGGTTAGAATGTCAACCAAACCTTCGGCAGCGATTCTGCCCTCTTTTTTGGCAGCAGTCGCCATGCCTTTTTCGCGCAGCAAGCGAACGGCAGCGTCAACGTCGCCACCCGCTTCAACCAGCGCATTGCGGCAATCGAGGATGCCGAGCCCTGTTTTTTGACGTAGCGCGGCTACGTCCTTAGCTGATATATTTGACATTTTTTATCTCCGATTTTATATTATTCAACGACTTCTGCGGCAGCTTCGACAACTTCGGCGACTACTTCTTCTGTAGTTTCGACAACTTCGCCATTAGTCACTTCGTCAAGAGTTTGTCCCTGCTTGCCTTCGATGACAGCGTCGGCGAGTTTGCTCGCAAACAGACGAATGGCGCGAATCGCGTCGTCGTTGCCGGGGATGATGTAGTCGGCATCTTCCGGGTCGCAGTTTGTGTCCACGATAGCGACAACAGGAATGCCCAGACGACGGGCTTCTTTGACCGCATTGTGCTCTTTTTTCGGGTCAACGATGAAAATCGCAGACGGGAGCGAAGTCATGGTCTTGATACCGCCGTAGCTTTTCTCAAGATTGTGCTTCTCTTTGAGGAGTCCGGCAACTTCTTTTTTACCAAGCACGTCGAATGTGCCGTCAGTTTGCATTTTCTCAAGGCTGTTCAGACGAGCGATACTGCGTCTGATTGTGCCAAAGTTGGTGAGCATACCACCGGGCCAGCGTACGTTGACGTAATACTGACCGCACTTGAGCGCTTCGTCACGGATAGCTTCAGCAGCTTGCTTTTTCGTGCCGACAAAGAGGATGTGTCCTCCCTCGGCTGCAGTTTCTTGGACGAATTTGTATGCTTCGTCGAATTTTTTGACCGTTTTTTGCAGGTCAATGATGTGAATCCCGTTACGCTCGGTAAAGATATACTCGTTCATCTTGGGATTCCAACGACGAGTGTGGTGTCCAAAATGGACACCGGCTTCAAGCAGTTGCTTGATAGAGATAATTGACATTATATAATGCCTCCTTCAGTTTTTGCCACCACGGAACGGTCGTTTTGCAACTGAAGTGTCCCGTGTGTGAATTTGAATCATGATATTATAGCATGGATTATGAGAGTTGTCAAGAATAACTTTTCTAAAATTATATATCATCGAAATTGTTTTTGTCATTAAGTGCTTCTGAAAAACTGTGCGCCACTCCTCACGTTCGCTGCGCATATTCGTTGAAACGACTTGGTAATTTGTACTATGCGGGCTCGAACCTTGTGCATTTGATTGACTTTAAGAAGTGAAGCGAATTTCCAGGCATCATGCTTCATCGCTAATCGAAACTATATACTGGTCTCTATAACGGGAAAGTTGTTTCTTCTCGAAGCAATTCAACAATCTCTCGAAATAATTCTATTGGCTCCATTTCTAGCGCATAAGAATGTTTTATCAACAGTTCAACGCTCAGCCAATTTTTTCCTGATTCTATATTCGCTAAGTGCCGCGTCGAAATCCAAGCATCGCCATTAAATATTTCTTTACTGCGATTTTCTATGAATTTTTCTCGACTTGAGTATTGTTTTCCTAAAGATTTTCGCTTGTTTTCCAAAAGCTCTCCAATTTTTATTATCTTTTGCCTTTTTTTGTAAGAAACAATTTCTGACATATTCCCCTCCTGTAAAAATATGAACTATGGTTCATTGATTTTCAATCATTTATATTGTATAATATCTTCATCCAAAAAGCAAGTCTTTTGGAAAAAATAATATTTAAAGGACGATAAACAATGAAAGAACAGAAACTCAAATTTAAAGTCAAAACTTTGCGTACAATAACTTCTCCACATCATGAAATTGGGGAAAGTGGCGAGTTAATTGAGCCTATTCATTATTTGCTAGTAAACATGAAAGATTTGCCAGAAAATATTTCTTTAGATGTTAATCCAAGAATTCCAAAATTGACGACTAATGTCGGGAAAACACTCAAAGAAGCTGTGCGAGAAAAAATAGCAGACTTTCATTTGAACAACCGCGGAATTGTAATATCTGCAAAAAAGCTTTTTTTTGATCCCGCAAATTCCTTTGTTACAATTGACTTGGGCGACCTTGAAAACGAGGAAGATAAATCTCAATATGGTATTTTAGATGGTGGGCATACCTATAATGCCATAATATCCGAACGTCAATATATTCCGCAAGACATTGAAAAATATGTACGTGTTGAAGTAATTGAAAATGTAAGGGACATAGGTCGACTTTCGGATGCTAGGAACACTTCTGTTCAAGTATCAGATATTGCGCTCTTCAATTTAGATGGCAAATTTGAAACTATTAAAGAGATTATTAAAGGAGAAGACTATTCTGACAAAATCGCATATAAAGAAAATGAAGCTAAGCCTATTGGTGTAATTGAGCTTTTACGAATCATGTTTGCATTTGATATTGATAAATATCAAGATGACCAAGCGGCGCCTATACAAAGCTACTCGGGTAAAGCTGAGGTGTTTAAGCGATATGAAAAAGTATACAATAACGAAACTGGTGAAATAATTGTTCCCCTTTACGAACATCTTATGAGAGAAATTCCAAGGCTAGTAAAACTATATGAAACAATCGAACTAGAGTTACCTGGCAAATACGACGCATTCAAGCGAGCTGAAGGCGCATCTCACTCGAAATTTGGAAGAGTTCGGGGAGTAGAGAAGAGTGATGATGAAAGATTCCCTACACTTTTTTTGAATAGTCGAAGCAAATATAAAATTCCAGCCGGATATGTCTACCCTATATTTGGTGCTTTTAGGAGCTTATTAAGCTTTGATAAAAATACCAATGAAACTTTCTGGCTTTTTGATCCCATTGAAATGTGGAGTGCAACAGGTGTAAGTCTTGCACAAAACACTTTCGGAAAAGCAAGTCATCCGCAATTGGTGGGCAAAGATAAACAAATATGGCTATCTAATTATCGAATAGTCGAAACGGAAAGTCTTAGACAAATTGTCAAAAGGCAAAGTATTTAATCTTTCGAATGATTTTCACTCCCCGCCCACTAATGTCATATTCTCCCCACTCCCATCATATCATTACTACAAAGAACCATTAGACGGGAGCAAAATATGACACCAACAAATATTTATCAGGATATCTCCACCCGCTGCGGTGGCGATATTTACGTCGGAATCGTCGGACCCGTTCGCACAGGCAAAAGCACGCTTATCAAAAAAATGATGGACACTCTCGTCTTGCCCAACATCGAGAATCCTTATGACAAAGAGCGCGCCCGTGACGAACTGCCTCAAAGTGCCTCCGGGCGCACCATCATGACCACAGAGCCAAAGTTCATCCCCGACGAGGCGGTCGCCATCACTGTGGATGAAATCGTCAACTTGCGCGTTAAGCTCATCGATTGCGTGGGATATGTAATTCCCGAAGCACTGGGACACTTCGAGGATGGCGCGACTCGCATGGTCAACACCCCATGGCAGACAGAAGCTATGCCTTTCGTCGAGGCTGCCGAGTATGGCACACGCAAGGTCATCAAAGACCACAGTACCATCGGATTACTGGTCACTTGCGATGGCAGTATCTGCGAAATCGACCGCGAGCATTACGTCGAAGCAGAAGAGCGCGTTGCGCGCGAGCTGAAAGAAATCAACAAGCCGTTCGCCATCATCCTCAACTCGCGTAATCCTAACGCCTCCGAGACAGTCGCACTTGCATACTCACTTGAGGACAAATACGGCGTGCCGGTGGCGTTGGTTAACTGTCTCGAAGTGGACGCCGAGGATATCCGCCACATTCTTGGCATGATCCTTCAAGAATTCCCCGTCAAGGAGCTGCGCGTCAAGCTGCCGCACTGGACTAGCGCACTGGAAGGCACCCACTGGCTCATGCAAAGCATTAGCGGTAGCGTTATGGAAGGTGCGATCAATGTCGGCAAAATGGGCGACGTAAAAAACGCCTTTGCCGAGCAGCCGGACAACGAGAATATCACCGAACTTCGTGTCGCAAATGTGGATATGGGTACAGGGCGTGTCACGATGGATGTGAACTTGGTCGCCAGCCTGTATTACAAGGTCATGAGCGAACTGACCGGGCTGGAGATTCACAACGAGCAACAGCTCGTCACGCTCATGCGCAACCTCGCAGAGACCAAGAAGAAGTACGACAAGGTCGAGGAAGCGCTCCGCACGGTGGAGGAGAACGGATACGGCATCGTTATGCCGAATATTCGTGATCTGCGCCTTGAAGAGCCGCAGATTGTCAAGCAGCCGGGCGGTTATGGAGTGAAGCTCAAAGCCTCTGCGCCGTCGATTCACATGATTCGTGCGGATATCGAGACTGAAATCAACCCAATCGTGGGCAGCGAGCAGCAATCCGAAGACCTCATCAAGTATATGCTTGAGGAGTTTGAGTCCGATCCGACGAAAATCTGGGAGACCAACATGTTCGGCAAGACTTTGCATCAGCTCATGACCGAAGGACTGCACGGCAAACTGGACACCATGTCTACCGAAGCACGCCTCAAGTTATCCGACACTCTCGGACGCATCATCAACGAGGGCAGCGGCGGACTGATCTGCATTATCTTATAATATGAAGCCTAAGATTTGCACATTCAGCGACCTGCGCGGCAAAGAAGTCATCAATACTTGCGAGGGCAAGAGGCTGGGCTATGTCTGCGACCTGGAGATTGACCTCAACTGCGGCAAAATCATCAGCATTATTGTGCCAGGCGAACTGCGCCACTTCGGATTCAGCCGCGGCGACGACATCCGTATCCCATGGGAATGTATCGAGCGTATCGGTGACGATATTATTATTGTCACGCGGCACTTCCATATTGGGAAGAAGTAAACAACCACCCCTGTCACACGACAGGGGTGGTTCAATTTATACAACAATTTCAACGACTTTCGTCATTAGGCTAAACCTTCTAAGAATCCATTTGCAGTCCAAGGAACATGGCTGCGGTTTGGACAAGCTTGGATTCTTCTTCTGTGACCTGGTGACCGGATTTGCCTTTTTCATACAAACTTGCCACACATCCGACGATGTCACCATCGCCGACAATCGGCATCATGCTTGAGATATAGTAGTCCGTGCCGTCAAGAGTCGGATCGATAGGTGTCTGACCGGGACCGAATCCATAAAAATTGCGAGTTTTCATAACATCATCAAGTTTGTCCGAAATACGTCTGTCCATAAAATCTTTTTTAGGGACTCCGCCGATGGCGATAATACCATCGCGATCACAAATAATGACGTTCATATTGCAAGTTTTGTTCAAGGACTCAGCATACTGTGTAGCAAAAGTTGTTAGTTCTCCTATTGGAGAGTATTTTCTGAAGATGACTTCACCATCACGATCCGTGTATATTTCAAGTGGGTCACCTTCTCTGATGCGCATGGTACGGCGAATTTCCTTCGGTATTACAACGCGCCCTAATTCGTCTATTCGACGTACAATTCCTGTAGCTTTCATAATAAATCGTTCCTTTCAAGTGCTTATTTGTTATTATTAGTACATTTAGTCCAATTATGTACTAAATATTATGGACAAGATAAATATTTTTGTGATTTCAGTAAATTTATGATATACTAGTAGTAGGAAATCTACCAAAGGAGCATACCCATGCCCGAAACAATTTATACCATACCTATAAATCACGCTTTTGAACAAGCGGCAGAAAAAGACTCACCGACGTGTCCGTTTTGTGTGCTTGTGTCCAATCTTGAAGTAATTGAACTCGAGCGTATCATGGGCGCTGCCATGATGGAGGACGACATTCGCGCTCGTACAAATGCCAAAGGTTTTTGCCGCGGTCACTACAATTCAATGCTGGCAGCAGGCAAAAGGTTGTCGCTTGCGCTGATTCTCGAGAGTCATCTCTATCATTTGCGAGACAAACTATCCTCTTCTCCGCTGGATCTTATTCAATCCGCGAACAAGCGCACTACCAGTCGCATTGAGCGGCAGGTTGAGTCCTGCTACTTGTGCGAAATTATCGAATTTCACTTCGCCAAAATGCTGACCACTGCTGCTTATATGTATAAGCAAGATGAAGACTTTCGCAAGCGACTGCAAAATCAACGTATGATTTGCCTGCCTCACTTTTCCCGTTACATCCTTGCGGGTAAGGGACAGATGAAAGGTGCGCAATTCAATGATTTCTACAAGCGAGTCGGTAGTATTGTGTTCGAATACTTTGATTCATTGTGCGAAGATGTCAGCGGTTTTTGCAAAATGTTCGACTACCGCAGCGAAGGACTTGAGTGGGGGACGAAAAAGGATTCTCCCGAGCGTGCCACAGAATTTCTCACAAAGAAAAAGTGAGTAGCAAAATATGGCAAAAATCCCATAAAGCAAAACAGAGCGCTGCGATGCAGCACTCGTGTTTTACTTTGATATTGTGAGACGAGGTAGATAAAGCTGCATCGTCACCATGACTTCATGTATTAAACAGGAGTCACATTCACAGCTCTGAGCTTAGAGCTGTTTTTGGGATCAGCTTCAACGTCAAAAGTTACTTTTTGACCCTCTTTGAGAGTTTTGAAGCCGTCAGATACGATCGACGAGAAGTGAACGAATAGATCTTCGCCGCCTTCATCGTTAGAAACGAATCCGTATCCCTTTTCAGGGTTGAACCATTTTACTGTTCCGGTGTTCATCACAATACCTCCTAACATAAGACTTGAACCAGAGCACAGACTAAAAAGCTCGTACAAAAGCACGCGCTCAAAGCAATCATTCTGAATACAGGGACAGTATACCACACTTTTCGCCAAATGTAAAGGGTTTTGAGAAAAAATATTCCAAATTCGCAAAAATATTTTTGAAAGCTGGACAGACGGGTTGAAATATGGTAAAATTATCGTATACGAAAGCAATAGTTTAATCGAAATATTTATAATTGAAATTGAACAGGAGACATTCTCATGAATCCAACTAAATCATATCCTACTGCCCACATCAAAGCGATTCCTGCCGATTTCGCACCCACCGTTCTAATGCCCGGAGACCCTCTGCGCAGTGAGTTCATTGCGAACAAATTCTTCACTTCCCCGCGCTTGGTCAACAACGTTCGCGGAATCCAAGCCTATACAGGGACATACAAAGGCAAGCCTGTTTCCGTCATGGCAAGCGGCATGGGCATGCCTTCCATGGGCATCTACGCTTACGAATTGTACAACTTCTTCGGTGTGGAAAACATCATCCGAATCGGCTCGGCAGGCTCACTTCACAAAGATATCGCTCTGCGTGACATCATACTCGGCATGGGAGCATGCACAAACTCTGCTTTCTTTGACCAATATGGACTCAGTGGGCAATTTGCCAACATCGCATCATACAACTTACTTTCTGCCGCCGAAAAACGCGGGCGAGAGTTGAACCTGCCAATCCATGTGGGCAATCTGCTCACTTCGGACACCTTCTATGGCGAAAACATCGAAAATACCCTTGACTGGGCGAAGATGGGCGTCCTCGCCGTCGAAATGGAAGCAGCATCACTTTACATGACAGCTGCCCGAGCAGGAAAAAACGCTCTCACCATCTGCACCATCTCGGACAGCGTGGTCACAGGCGAAGCTCTGCCTGCCGACGAACGCCAAACATCCTTTGAAGAGATGATGATTCTCGCCCTGGACGTGGCGATATCAGTATGAAGCGCATTTTCCTCGTCATCCTTGACGGATTGGGTGTGGGTGCCATGCCCGATGCCGCCGCTTTCGGTGACGTTGGTGCTAATACTCTGCGTAGCGTGACATCACATCCCAATGCTCATATCTCCAATCTGCTGCGTATGGGACTGGGTAATATTGACGGAGTCGATTTTCTGCCGCGTGAAGCTGCCCCCACTGCTGCCGTGGGTCGTCTTGCGGAACTGTCACCCGGTAAAGATACCACTGTCGGTCACTGGGAAATCGCAGGTGTGGTCAGTAAGTACCCACTTCCTACATACCAAAATGGGTTTCCGTCCCAAGTAATCGCACAATTTTCCGCTGTCACCGGACGAAAAATGTTGTGCAATCGCCCCTATTCGGGCACTGCGGTCATTGCCGACTACGGCGAAGAACACATGCGCACCGGAGATTTGATTGTCTATACTTCTGCCGACAGCGTGTTTCAAATTGCTGCACACGAAGAGGTCGTTCCTCTCGAACAACTATACGAATATTGCCGCATTGCAAGAGAAATCCTGGTAGATGAACACGGCGTAGGCAGAGTAATCGCTCGTCCGTTTGTCGGAGAGCCGGGAGCTTTCACACGCACCGAAAATCGCCGTGATTTTTCGTTGCTTCCGCCTGAGAAAACCATATTGGATATTCTCTCCGCCGCTGGATTGGATGTCATCACCATCGGAAAAGTGGACGACATCTTCGCGGGGCAAGGCATCACCAAACGAGTGAAGTCCAAATCAAATCGCGAAGCCATGGATAAGCTAAACGAGCAGCTACAGCAAGATTTCGGCGGGTTGTGCTTTTGCAATCTGGTCGATTTTGATATGCTGTATGGACATCGTCGCGACGTTGGTGGATTCGCCCGCGCGCTGAGCGAGTTTGATGCTTGGATACCTACATTCATCAAGAATATGCGCGCTCAAGACATACTAATCCTCACTTCCGACCATGGATGCGACCCCGCGTTTCCGGGCAATGACCATACTCGTGAGTATGCCCCCCTCGTTGTAGTAGGGCAAAGTGAAAGTCCGCAGAATCTCGGCACACGTTCGACTTTCGCCGATGTCGCTGCGACCATTGCGGAGTATTTTGACTTGGACTTCGATACTCCGGGGAGTAGTTTTTTGAATTCCGGCCTTTAGCTTAATATTGGACAGAATGAGCAAAGTGTGATATAATCAAGAGAAAATACGTTTGGAGAATAAAAATGTCAGAAGCAATTTATCAAGTAGAACAAATCAAGCCTAAGACGCATAATATTATCAAATTCGGCAGACATGACTATCGCGTCATTGATGAGCAAGATGGAAAAATGCTAATTTTAAGCGATAAAGTAATTGATTTTCGTCGTATGCTTCCGACTAGAGCAAGAACCACATGGGCAGAGAGTGAATTGCGCGGCTATCTCAATAGTGAGTTTTACAATTCATTCAACGATGAAGAAAAAACTCGTATAATTCAAACTCGTTTAGAAAATAAAGATAACAAATGGTACAAGAAGCCCGGTGGAGAAGATACAGACGATTATATTTTTTTGCTAAGCATAGAGGATGAAATAAAATATTTCGGCGATAGTGGCGACTACGACAGGCGAAAAGGATGGTATTGGAGCGGTGAGGGTGACATAATGGAGTACAAAAGTGGAAAGGGACAATTTTTATACGATCAGTATAACGCGGCACGCATTGCCGAAGATATGAACGGCAAGCCGACATTTCGTTATACACGTTCTATTGGAAAATACGATAAAGCTTTTTCTGTTGTAAATCATATTGGCTCTATTATCGTCACGGGTTGTTATGTCGAAAATAACAACGGCATTCGTCCTTCGATGTGGATTAAAATATAAATGATGCACTAACCTATGGAAATGAAGAAAGTAACACTCGGAGACCACATGTCGACAAAAAAGACCACTAAATCTACAGTAAAATCAACATCCGCCGACTACGGCAATCAGAGCATCAGCCAACTCAAGGGGGCAGATCGTGTTCGATTGCGCCCGGCGGTCATTTTCGGCAGCGACGGCATAGAGGGCTGCCAGCACTCGGCGTTCGAGATATTGTCGAATGCTGTCGACGAAGCTCGCGAAGGTTACGGCGAACTGATTAACGTGCGTGTGTACAATGACCACACTATTGAAATCGAGGATTTCGGGCGCGGCATACCTCTCGGCTACAACGAGCGCGAAGAGCGGTACAACTGGGACTTGATTTACTGCGAGTTGTATGCCGGCGGCAAGTACAACAATGCCGACGACGGAGGTTCGTACCAGTTTTCGCTCGGATTCAACGGATTGGGAGCGTGCGCGACCCAGTATAGCTCGGAGTTTTTCGAAGTTTGGTCGTACAGCGGCGGAATGTGCAGCCACGTACAATTCAAAAAAGGCGCGGTAGACGGCGAGCTTGAAGTCTACCCTGTCAAAAACAGCAAGCGCACGGGAACAATCCAAAAATGGCGTCCCGACCGCGATGTTTTCACTGATATAGCTGTCCCACGCAGCTACTATGAGGATATCCTTAAGCGTCAAGCGGTGGTCAATGCGGGGCTGAAATTCGTATTTCACTGGCAAAGCGAAGACGGCAGCTGGGACACAGCGGAATACCTGTACCCGAACGGAATTATGGATAGAGTGGCGGAACTAAGTGGCGATGATGCCCTCACTACTCCCGTCACGTGGAAGACAGAAGTCAGCGGGCGTGACCGCGAGGACAAGCCCGAGTACAAATTCAAGGTGCAAACGGCATTCTGCTGCTGCCCGAAAAATTCGCTGATAGAATATTACCACAATTCGAGCCATCTCTCCCACGGAGGCTCACCCGATAAGGCGACCAAGAGCGCATTTGTGTCCTCGGTGGACAAGTGGCTCAAAGCGCAGGGCAAATACAAGAAGAACGAGAGCAAAATCTCGTTCGCCGATATCGAAGACTGTGTGATTTTCATCTCATCGGGATTCTCGACCCAAACTTCGTACGAAAATCAGACCAAGAAATCCATCACTAACAAATTCATCGCCGAGGCAATGACCGACTTCCTCAAGCGGAATTTGGACATATATTTCACCGAAAATCCGCAGGAAGCGGAGAAATTCACGGCGCAGGTGCTCATTAACAAGCGCAGTCGTGAAACCA
>Ga0123355_10010749_pt1 | contig 14066 bp, 11 predicted proteins | sample TergutEmb28metaG_3_FD_89872 | JGI IMG/M metagenome (GOLD analysis project Ga0123355, IMG submission 89872) | Embiratermes neotenicus P1 segment gut microbial communities from Petit-Saut dam, French Guiana - Emb289 P1 | ecosystem: Host-associated > Arthropoda: Insects > Digestive system > Gut ... | reverse complement strand
CTGGCTATTATCTCCTTAACCGTTCAACTTTGGACATAGGTGTTTTGGGTTATATCGGTATACTTTAACATAAGGAACACCCTCCCGAAGTCTGGCACATTCCTCCTGGGACACCCTGTATAGAACTATAATTTTGCCTGTTGTTTTGTATGGGTGTGAAACTTGGTCGCTGACATTGAGGGAGGAAAGGAAGCTGAGGGTGTTTGAGAATGTGGTATTGAGGAGAATATTTGGATTGAGGAGGGACGAGGTAACGGGGGAATGGAGGAGATTGCATAACGAGGAGCTAAATGATCTGGACTCCTCACCCAATATTGTGTGGGTGATAAAATCGAGAAGAATGAGATGGGCTGGGCATGTGGCGCATATGGGTGAGGAAAGGGGGTGTATAGGGTCTTGGTCTTGGTGGGGAAACCGGAGGGAAAGAGACCACAGGGGAGACCTAGGCATAGATGGGTGGGTAATAGGATGGAACTCCAGGAGGTGGGATTTGGGTCTATGGACTGGATTGGGCTGGCCCAGGATAGGGAGAGGTGGCGGACGCTTGTGAGTGCGGTAATGAACCTTCGGGTTCCGTGAAATGCGGGGAATTTCTTTTACTGGCTGCAAACCAGTTAGCTTCTCAAGAAGGACTCTGCACCATGGAGTAAGTAAGTGAGTCTGATAGCACCAGAATATAATGAGTGTTTTAGTACTGAAATCAACCCAAATAAAACATCTAGATGTAAGTGGTGTCTTTCCACTCATACATAGTCCCAGCACACTGAAGTGGAACGAGTTGGCAGATAACTATACTAGTATTAGAGAGTACATGCAATCTTAATGATGTCAGTAGACAAAAATATCAGCAACAAAACATGCGTTCTTGACATGATTTGTTTATGATCTGGAAGTTCATTTTCTATGCATTATTGCTCCAGAATACAATGATAGAAGGTCAGAACTAGAATTTAAAATACTAGTGAGATCTGAGGTTCTCACAGTGGTGTTGACAAAAATTCCAGTCTTCTGGGATATGACATCGTGTAGACTGGTATCCAGCCTTGGAGTACCCTGAAGATAGAGGCAGTAGTCTCCTTCAAAGTGTTGGTGCCTATACATCATTCCACCCTGTTTATATCCCAGAAGGTTGAAATCTTTATGTGATACTTATATGAAACAATTCTTCTGCAGTCTACCCCATGAAATATGCATATTTTCGACTGAATATTCCTTTCTATGAAAAACAGTGAAGAGATGAAACAGCTGAACTTAAACCCCAGCCACAAAGACCACACTGTTCCCCTGTGTTCATAAAAACTTATTCCTCTAAAAGTTGCAGATATTTGTAAAGATGCATCATCATTCAAAACTTGACTTCCTACAGAGAACCCTGCTCCCTTAGCCACCATATTGGTTCTGTTGATAGAGGGAGATCAACTTAATGGCAATCAGTTGGTCTCTTAATGACATATATTAACCCTTTAAAGGCCAAGTTAAATCCCATCTGCCATTTGCTGGCATTATTGGGAGCTCACCATATTCTCCACGTTAGCAGGTTAAGGGTTAATTGCACTGAGTTTCACAAGAACTTGTCAATTGGTGTCTGGCATATAGACACCTGCAGCATAATAATATGACAATGAGAGGGACACCTGTATGTCTGTAACTGGCTTCCAAAGAGAAAACATAAAAGGTGAGAGCAAAGTTGTCCCCTTCCAGACATTATGCCATAAAGGCATTTGTGCAAGTGGAGGTATGGATTCATGCTTTTTAGCCCCGGTACAAATACGGATGAATGGTCCGTTGTATGGTGTGGCTGCTATAGTGAAGGAGAAAGGAATCTGACCCCAATCATATTAATGGGTGAACCCCAGAACTAGCCTGAATATAGTGGCAGAGAGAAAAGTTTCTGCTCATGCCATGTATCAAAATCACAGTCAAGTAGCCCACAGCTTGAGGTAGCCTGGCTACTTTACATTTCTCTATACAGTAAACACTTTTCATATTGTGATATGTTATACTCTGTGTGGTTCATAAGCAAGAATCAATATCTGCAGTAATTATATACCTTAGTCTGAGGATGGATTATGATGATACCCCTCTTGTTAATGGCAACAGTAATCACTTCAGGGTAAATGCTCTCAGATGTCTGTTTCACATCAAAGAATGTAGATCCAAAAGTGGGCCAAGTGTGGATGTACTGCAGGAAAGCTACCTTAGCTTCATCTTCCTTCATACCTGAAAGGCATAAAGATATTTCTTCTTCTAATTAATTTCATTGGCATTACTGGTGCTTCATCCTCAAAATATATACAGTAAGAAAGGTAAAGCAATCCCGTTAAAGGCCTGGAGTGGCCCAGAGGGTTCCAGGAAGTTAATGTTCCCAGATTTCATGTCAACGGCACAGGATGGTGGTAAGGTTGTTAGCCTTACGCACTGGCCACCTTTACCTTTACCCCCCCCAGGAAATGCTCCTGGTACTTATTTCTGTTAGAGGCTGAGTTGACCCCAGGGCCATAGTGCGATTGGAAGGATTTAATGTCAATGAAAAATTCCAAGGACACCAGTTGGGATTGAACCAGCAACCGTCCCACTTGCAGCACAGCACTTAACCACTGTGCCACCGCGGTCCCCATAAAATATATACATTAATCTGGCACCCATAGGACAGGACAGTTACTGGATTGTCAGACAATACCAATACTGACCTAAGTTCATATAGGTAAGTCAGTTACTTTTATTTCATCATAAAAAGACTTAGAGGTTATTTCACTTATCATAGGCCCAGTCATAGGTTTTTCTTCTGAATGTATTACTGTAAACCACTTATGTACAGCACTTTGTGCTATTGCGGTGATTTAGGCTGTTTCAATGCTGTCACTTGATAATGGCCTCACACTTTAACTTGATGCCATAAACAGTAATAATGGGTCCTTCCATTTCTAATGTCATAGTTTACAATCTGAAGCCATAACCACACTTAGATTTCACTGCTTCCCAAGCCTCCTAATTATTTGAACTTTCTGAGGAACTTAATTTTACATGTTCCCTCTTGCCAGCAATACCTTGTTCACTCATTTTGGGATTGCTGGAAACCATTATAATAGCTCGGTGGACTCAATAAATTCCAGGTACCACAAGATCAAGTCATGGAATCAGTACATGTATGGTATATTTATAATGGGCAAACTTCTTGTCTGGGGACTATTGCCCTCAACTGCTGAACTAGCAGGATTTCTGAAGTATCAGTAGCTGGATTAAAGTAGTTCTATTGTATTTTATAAATCTGGTGTAGATGTTTTAACAGTGTATACTGGACTGAACTAATTAATAATTGGGTCAAACAATTGATTTTTGCATTAGTGGGGTTGAACCTTTGGGACAGTACAACATTGAGTGTTTTTGTTCAGTCATGTACATTAAATGAAATGCTGTGATGCAGTGTATACAGTTCCTGTTTCTTACCTCTTTAAGATAACACTTCAAAGTAAGGGTTGCTAATACAGATTACTTGTTCTTTCTACCGGCCTCTTCTGAAAATACTGCATGATTACCTTCAACAGCCCATACACATTTTCTCCTGTGTACCTACTGACTTGTCTTGCATGATTACTTATATTGAAACTGCTATTTAATGTTCCTGAATTTAAGCTCTTCCCTCATTTAGCAAGTCAGTAATCTCAATATTAAATTATCTCCATTAATAATTCAAAGTAATAAAGCTGTCCTTATGCATGCCCTGAAGATGTATGGAGAAATGGAGCTATAAGTCCAGTCATTCTTAACTGCAGTGCCAGATGGGGGTCAGGGGTCACTTGCATGCCACAGCCACTGTATGTCCAGTGAAAGGTCCCTGGTACCCACTGACAAGGAAGCTGGGTGGGCCCATGACCTGGCCTGAATACTGGGAAAAGAGATAAATTGCTTGCACCACTGGCAATGATGCCTTAGATGCCCAGCCTGTAGTCTATTCACCCTTCTCAAAGATGTGTTAAACAGGAGTTTCATTACATTTCATTTCTATACCAGATACATATTTGTTAAAAAAAAGCCACAAAGCAAACACAAGTCCACAGTGGTCCTAGGAAGGACAATGTTCTGCAATTGAAGAAGTATTCAACTAAGTCTAAATTACACATATTCAAAGCACTATTCTTTCCACTCACCTGAATTTTTTGCCCAAGCAGATGAGATAGATTTCTTCCAGTCACTTGTGCTCTGTATTTTCAATAGGTTTGTAGGCACCAATTCTAGCAGGATTTGACTAAAACAGTAGTGAGAAACGAAAGTATTCTTACTAATTTTACATAGTTCATTGTTCTTGATGAAAACTGATTGTGGATACAAATCTGCTGCAAAGCTAATCACAGTGTAGTTACCATTGAACAGTCTATGTAATATATTAAGTGCTCAGAAACTAGGTAATTTTATAGATGACATTACCTTATAGAGGTTTTTAATGACTGCTGGCTCTTGAACTTTGTACTTAAGGCTTTGGTTTTGGACATCTAGGTTTTATGACTGGGAAACTTATGTACAAGGAGCACCTAGCAACCTAGTTACTCTGAACCCTAAAAAATGTCTAAACAGCAATGTAACTAATTCCAGCGAGTAGAGGTCTTCTCAAATGTGTATTTGTATATCCTTTGGTATGCACCCCCCAGTTTCATTACTATGCCCTGAGCCAGGTCAGTCCAATCCACTCTTAATATTATTATTTTATTTACATCTAGGTCTTCCAAGATGTGTCTCTTCCTCAGGTATTCTGACTTAAATGGTGTATTAATTTCTCATAAGTGTCACACACATAACATTCCCCAACCATTTCATTCTCCTTCACTTAAGCTACCTAATAATATTTGCTGAAGCATAAGAGTTATATAGGCTCCTTGTTATTTAAGTTCCCTCTTTAACTTTCTCTCTCTTATGTCCTAATATTCTCTTTGGCTTCCCATTCTCCAGCACTCTCACGTTGTGTTCTTCACTTAATGTACAAAATGCATAACCAAGAAACATACATACAATAAAATACAGCAATAAAACCTACAAATTTAGTACAAACTGATAATTAATGACTGCAACAATTATTTTCCTTCTTCTGTAAATAAAATGTCTAGATATCAGTATTGTACTTACGGGACTAGCTGAAGCTCTGCTTTGCTGTCTCCAAATTTAGTTCTGTACAGAAGTGCCCCTATTTTAATAGCATCATTCTTAGTGACTTTGTGGTAGCCTGCAATGTGCAAAGTAATACCAATACACTGACTTTAAAAAATCCAGAAAATGGATTTTAACCCTTAGATGCATGTCAGCTATATGTCAGTTAAAATCTACCCAATTATTAGATGTGAATCTTGAGCACAATATTCTATTTCAGTTTTCAGTATGAACACTTGCTAAAACAAACACATGCCATGTGATGGTGGATATTTACTGTTAAAAATGATGTGGAATACTAGACAATCAAACAGAAGCCCACAGCTGAGATTACTAAAATTTAAGTTATGAAACATAAAATGTAAGTATGAAGAAGGCTGATAATATTTGCATGCTTACCTCTGAGATATTTTGGTGCTTCTTGTGGAAAATAGAATATAAGATCAGCATTCTTGTCCTTCCCTGGGATTGTGTTAAGCCACAGTTTCTTCATGAAGAATATTTGGTACTGATAATTAGTACCTTCAGCTAGAATAAAGTACATACTTACAAAAGGAAACACAACATGTAAAATACATTTTCTTTGTTATAGATTTACAAAAGTACATGCCTAGTCAACAGGTTGAAATGTGAAACAGATATTTATAATTACTTCTGGAAATTGTTACTTTACAATTAACTCTGCCAAACTTGCAATATAATAATCTGTTCTTACCACTACGTGATGGTCGTGTCTTCTTCATCCAGTCCGTAAGGAGACGTACATAATCAAAGAAGAACTCTCCATCTGGGACAGAGAAAACCTTTTCTCTGATTTTCACAATCAAGCTGAAACCTTCAACTGTACGCAGATCTAGTCGTTCTGATATGTTCTGACACAAGTCTCTTGCACGGGTGGAAGAGTCCACTTCAAAAGCCTTGGGTTGAAAAGCACAACTACTTTAGAGTCACAACATTAAAACACAATTCCTTGATGTTCTCTGAATATGTTATTCCCATCCAAAACAAAAGTACTGTACTAAACCATACTGTACAATAAAACAATCCTACTCTGCTGACCTCATCTGTGTCATCAGGGAAGTAGATCCTATGGAAGATCTTCATGGACTTGTGTTGGATAGCTTCAACTTCCACTTGATGAGGTGGCTGTTTCCTTTGACCAGTCCTAAGAATTCTCTGAATTCGATTTAAAGAATCTTGTGCAACAGGATGCTGACGACAACGTAAGAACTGTGTTAGTTCCTGAAACATTCAAAAGTCAAGCATGCACAAATTTCTTTTATGTAGAATTTTTCATGCCAATATCAAACCAAACAACTGTCTTACTAATACTAACTCCATGAAGGACATAATTAAAAATGTCAACAGTAATCCTTATACAGATTTTAATTAAAGAAATCAATAAATGAAACTTCTATTCCTCCAGTTGATTTGCCTCCTACCTAATTTCTACCATCATGAAACAGCCCCTTTTTTTAATCATTACAGTAACATAATTATAACCACATACATTTTAACATTCATGCCTTGAGGAAAAGACGTTTAGGAAACCATTTGAGAGTGAGAGGACATAGCATGCAATTGTAACAGCCCACATGGCCTCATCTCTGATAGCATGCTTATACAGACCTTCATCAGGTTTTGACTACAAGGGGCTATTCCAGTAGCCAACCACATCAGTTCCCAGCCACGTTCCTCACTCAGCCTGTTTCTGTTGTCTGTTAACTGCTTCATGATCTGGCAGTAGACCTCATCACGTAACATGTCCTGGACAGGATAACATAATATCTCTTACAGTTTTGTCCTGTACAGTAGCATTTTGCAACATTCTTTTTCACAATATGCCCATTTGGCTTTTGGAATCATTCATGCACTAATGGCAAAACACTTGTTACTGCATTCACAACAGCCTACCTCTGGACCTGCTCCTAAACCAACAGAATCCATTCCACACCCTCACACACAATTTCCTTAAGATCCATTCTAATATTCTCCTCCCATGTTGTGTCTACCCTTAAGGTTTCATGACAGAAACTTTACATGCATTTCTTATCTTCTCCATACTTGCCAAATACCTCACCCACCTCATGGTACATGATTTAAGTACCCCAATGATAGTGCAGATTATGAAGTCGCTTGCATAATTCTATCTTCCTTTTACCTAATCTCTTTTACATTCCTCAACACCTTGTTATCAAATACTTATAACACATATTGTTCCTTTACAGTCAGAGATGAGTTTCAAGTCACCAGGTAAAAAAATAGTTATTACATATTGATCTTTATGTTTGTGGAAGTTATGAAAATGAAAATTCTGAAATATTTAGCAGCAACCATTTCCTCAATTGATCTGCTGTTACCTTCTTGTATTCATAAAAATGATTTTTTACTGTCAGTCCCACAAATTTTTCTGTTTTGTTCACTGCAGAGTCCATATAAAAAGTTCAATGTCTTACATTCTTCAGGGGACCATTGAATATTTTGTCTGTGTATTCCGTACTAGCACGCGTTCGTCTGGTGGGCAGGTCTCCCATGTATTTGAGGATAGCAGTGAATGCTATGCAAGCTTCAACTGCTAGTTCTTCATGCTCCATCAGTTTTTGCAACAGTGGTTTTTTGAGGGGCTCACGGGAATGTTTCCATAGTTCCTCCTGTTTAGAACGCTTTGCTAATATCAGCATCTGGCCGCTGGGGCCTGTAACAGTCTCATTGGTCCTGCAATGAGAATTACTGGTTTATAAGTTCCATACTTAATTTAATTATGAGAAATGTCTACAATATTTTAGTCATAAAACTCAAAAGAAAGAGCCCACTGGGGACACCTACACATAGATGGGAGCATATCAATAATAAGTGCTCAGCAGAATGTACTGCCAGCAATGTAACCATCACAGACATAAGTGCTACAAGCAGTCTAATGAAAACATGTATAAAATCATCAGTGCATTTATTCAAACATTTGTTGTACATGAATTTTGACTATAACTGTACCGCTGATTTGCTTCCTTTTGGGTAGTAATCAGTCAAAACTGCATTTTGCTGTCAAGCTCCTTCAAAATAGCATAACAACATGCTTTTATTGTGATGAAACATCCTCAGATAATGAGATGGATGCTGGAAAAAGTACATCCAAATTCCATGTCTGTATCTCTCAAGCAACATTTCTCAGACAATCGTCTGAATGTCAAATAACTCAAGCAAGAAACATTGAAATTTCCTGCTTTATGATATCAAAAGAATGTTCACAGAACTAACCTGAAATTCTGACTGGCATATTTGGCCAGTGAGTACAGCTTACGACGAGTATGTGTCAAGTTTATTTGTTGCTGGTTTTGTTTACTAAATGCACCTTCTTTCTTGAATAAATCCTAGAACAAATAAATGTTATGAATTGCATTCTGTGTAGAAATTTTCTCAAAGCAAAATAAGACTCTCAGAATTCTCTCTAAGGTTGGACTGTGGTACTGACAATGCTGATAACTTTGTGTTCAGTTACCAGAGGATTAGAATAGATTTATAAATGGGTTCAAGCCCTTTCAGTCTCGATGCAAGTAGGCCCTTTTGACAGGCCCTTCGTGCCCCTTAACCTGATGTCAAAGTCATGGGATCTGTGTTCTTTAATAAAGTTACAGATTTCTCCTAGACTTAAGACTGCTAACATCATCAGGGTCCAAGAAAAAGGAACACAAATAGGTATGTCTGAGTGCCTCCAAGGCTTCATACTCACTCAAAATGTGAGCTGAGGTTTCCTTCTCCGTCCCACACCTCCTACATAAGGGACTGTCGATCAGCCCCTTTATGTAGAGATGTCTTCTCAGGGTGTTATGTCCAGTAATGAGGCTAGTAAAAACCCAGATTGTGTCCTGTTAGAGCCCTCCCTTGCCAAGTGCCTTAGGTTCCCCTTTTGGAGCCCAATAAAATAAATGCTGTGTTTCCAGAGTCTTCCATTACCTATCTCTCAGAGTCCCCAGAATAGGAGCCCTCCCTCCAGGTTCCCCTCAGAGAACCTGTATAAGGTGAGAGATGCTTCATTTCCAAAGGCTTCCTTGACATGTCTTAACATAGCTTTCAGAGTTCCCATTAAAGGAGCCCTCCCTCCAAGTTCCCCTCACAGAGCTTCCATAGAGAGAGACATTCCAATTCCAGAGCCCTCCATCTGTCTCTCAAAGTCCCTGGTAAAACGAGCCCTGCTCCAGGTTCCCCACTGGGGGACCCTATGGAGAGAGATGTCCGTTTCCAGAGCCTTCTTTTACATATCTCTCAGATTCCCCAATAAACAAGCTCTCTTGATAAAACAAAATCTCACCTTCCTCTCAAAGTCCCCGGTAAAGGAGCCCCCCCTCTATGGTCTCCTTACGGGCCCCTGTGGAGAGAGATGCCTGTTTCTAGAGCTAATGGTTTAATCATTCATTCATATCTCTCAGAGTCCCCAGTTAAGGTGAAAAACTTATGGTCACCATACATGGAGCCCTGCATGGAAGGAAGGCCTACACACAATGAGGTGTGGCCTGGTTCCCCAAGGGAATAGTTTATGACACTGCTATTGCAGCCTTCAGCATGATATCTTGCAATTTGGTTTGTGTAGACCACAGCCCTGTTAGCCAGCATTGATCATAGTAACCCTCTACAGTGAGCTCGCAAGGGACAGCTCTGTTCTAAAGTTTGTTGGACCTGAGCCGGCCTTGGGAGTCTCTAAACCAGATATATGAAGAAGGATTAGACGTTGATTGGTTAATCAACATTGGGTATGGTGGTGAGTTCTTGGTGACACCCAAAGACAGGCTCGTGAACTAATATCGGGACCTAGTCTGGGTGCCAAGGCTAGGTTTCTGTCCTTTAAGAGAACACAATCCAGGGCTGTTACTGGCCTTCTCACCGAACATAATACCCTGAAGAGACACCTTCACCTAATAGTGCTGTCAGACAGTCCACTGTGTAGGAGGTGTGGAGCAGAGGACGAAACCTCGGCCCAAATTCTTTGTGAATGTGCAGCTTTGGCTTCACACAGACAGTTGTATCTGGGCTCCCTCTTCTTGGAGCCAGAGGACATCAAGGGTATAAGTCTGGGGGCTATCTGGATCTTTGGCAAAGTAACAGGGCTCCCATAAATTGATATGGGGCACAAAGGGCCTGTCAATTAAGGCCTAGGTGCATCGGGACCGTGAAGTCTCGAACCCAATCGCAATCAATCAATCAACCCTCTACACCTCCCCTCCACACCTGATACTACCCACACGACCCAGGGTACAGATCTCCATGTAACCCTGAGGTATGGATGAGGGGTTGATTTTATGGGAGGCTACTAGAGGGCTAGTTAATTTAATAATGTTTGAATGCCAGAAGTTGATTAACGGTTGTAGTTCTGCTGTATTATTAACTGCCATGGCATACAAAATTCTAGCCCCATAAAATTAAATACAAGTAAAGCAGTAAAAGAAAACAGTATCAAGTAAAGTATATAAATATCAGTTTCTTAAGAAACCTGTCCTCAGAGAACTTCATTCTTATTGGGTTGCTTTTTATTATTATTTTTCTCATGGAATTTCTTATGTCTTTAAAATTAACTGCTTATCAAAAACTTAAAAATCTGCACAGCATCCTCTTTTTTGTCACATTTGGGTTTTAGCATCTCTCTTTCAAGGGAAAAAGTAATAGATCCTACACAGTAACCATTGAATTGTCTGAGGGCAGCCTTTCAATTAAGTCAGTAAAAAGAGTTTCTATGAAGATGTGGTGGATAACTGTCACTAGAAGGAAGTATATATTCAGCCTTACACTCTGGCTGAGGTACTGTTAAGGTACTCAGACTTTTGTAAATCAAATAACTGCCATTACAGACAATAAACTATGTTAGGATTAATGGAAAGGAGCAAGTACTAAACCATGCCCATCCATCATGCAGCTGTAACATTATTTGAAAGAGAACTTGTGCATCAGGCTGAAAACATTTTGGACAGACAGCATCTATCATATTTATATACAGAATTAGTCCTACTGTCTGTAATTTGACAACAATGTAATGGTGTAGTACAGTTTACTTACTAAAATATCTGAAGTTGGTCGTTTTATTGCAGGCAGCACATACACACTCTCTTTAGGGAAGCATCCTTTCATTTGTGTCCTCTCACACATGCCTTCACTCCATTCTCCTGACATGACATTTTCTCCCAAGAATCCATCTCCTAGCTCAATCACATCTCCCTTCTTCAGAATAAGCACTGACTGGCCCTCAACTGCATAAAAATATTACACAATTTTTCATCATGCAGTCAGTCTCTAAATCTGATAATCATTAGCTACTGACTTACACCAAGTCCAAATTCATCTACCAATAAGACAGCTTCAAATGTAAGTAGAAAATGTTAAAGGTGAAGAACTGTGTCAATTATACAAACAAAATTCATTGGTACAAATCTCCTACAAAATGTAACAATTTTTTTTCTATTTACTTGTAGCTGCCCAGCTATGTCCACAAAGTACATTTATAACAGAATTATGGCAAACACTTATGAATATTGAGGATTGGATAAGTTACAAAGAAGTACAGCACACGGAACCTATTCCTCCTCATTTTCCTGGGACAGTCCAGGTTTTATATGCCTTAAACAGCTCTGTCCTGATGTAATAAAAAAATTATATTTCTAACAATGCATGTGCACATTTTGACTTCCTGCAGTGGGAGAAAACATCTATATGGGTAGGACAGTCATCAGCCAGCCACTAACAGAAAGGAAATAAAGAGGGAGGAAGATGTGTAGACTTGTGATTGTAGAGTCTGGACTGAGACTGTGTAGGATGAAGCACAGGTTTGTATTAAAAAGGGTAATGAACTGAATGTCTAAGTTTGAGTACTATAGTTTTTATTACTTCATTTTTTGTTTCTGATTGTCATAATTTTTTAATTGAGTCATCTCACTGTGGTAATATTAATAAATTGCTGTCTTTCATTGTGTGACAGGTTAGAAAGTTTGTCTTGTACTGTCCCCACCACCTGAATGTTATTAGTGTCCCAGTTTTTGGTTTAAAAAAAAAACTGGATCCCTAGTAAGGCAGTAATACAAATGAAAATCTAATGATTCTAATGTAGTCAGCTTTTCCAGCAAATGTGGAAGCATATTTCAATTCATGCACTTTTCTTTTATCACTCTGTAGTTTCTGAAGAAAATAAGAGTAAAAAAACTTTTATTAGTAAGGCAATACTGTAAGTTCTTGAACAGAGGAAGAAATAGGAGAGAATCTCATTCTCTGTACAGAACAATTGCCTGTCTTGCAATGCATTTTACTTTACCAGCAAATTCCACTGCAGTAACATTAATTGCTATGTGAAGAGCTAATCATTTTGCTTTTTATCTTACATGTTTACATTATTACATTGAATAAGTTAAGCTGAGCACACCTAGGGAACAAGAAAGAATCACAAATGTTTCATGTGAAAACAAAAGAGACAGATAACATTTCGCATATGAAGATATGGGTCAGACAATAACAAGCTGTGGTTATGTAATTGGAAAAGGATCACACTACTTTAAAAACCTCCTTATTGTACAGGCCAAGCTCCTGCCAGTTACTACCTGTTTCAAGAATGCAAGCTCACTAGATGGAACACACATTCCCATCAGCAGAGATGGTGAAAGGGGTTATGAAAATGGCAAATAAAAGTCACAAAAAAGGTCTACAGAAGTGCTTCTAGCACTGATGTCAATGGCAGAAATAAAAGTCATTGAAAGTGAACTATTTCAAATCAGAGCCAAATCTCCTACAGTGAAAGTATGAACAAATGTATAAAAGGTTTGTGGTCTTTTTGGTTTTGCCACAGAGAATAAAAGCAAGAACTATGCAACATACCTGGTGGACTGTAGTCCTGCAACGCTATGACATAACGTGACCGTTTCTTCAAGCCATCCAACATATAGCTCACCAGCTCATGGAAATCCTCAGCAGCCACACACTGGAATATGAAGTCGTGGCCCTGGATTGTTGAAAGTGAAAACACCGGGACTGTTCCTTCTTTTGTCCTGGAAAGTTAATAATTTTTAAAGTGTTGACCCATTTTCATGCAGTAAATGTTTATGAAACTGTGGCAAGAAGGGCGAGGTGAACGGTGTTAAAGAAATAATAAATGCATAAAAAATTTTGAATTGAAAACTTCTAGTGAAAGAGCCGCTTGGAAGATGTATGCATAGGCGGAAGGATATGAAGTTGTATCTCATGGAAACTGGATGTGAAAATATGGACTGAAATGGCACAGAATAAGGGCTCCTGTGCAGTTGGTGATAACTGTGACATTCCATACCAGGCATTTATTGACCAGCGGACTAAATATAAAATGCCCCAGAATGACTATGCAACAGGTAGTTATTGTCACGCAATATTTCAACCCTATGTGCCATTCTTTACATGGAATTATATGGGTGTGAGCTATTTAAATAACCAAAATAGTAAAATTCCTGGAGAGGGAAACCTCTCAGGCTGTTGAAGAGTTCTTTCGTATTCCAATGCCACAAGTCAGGCACATTTTATTACATAAAGGAATAATGGACACAATGAGTACTGTAGCCTAATATACAGGGTGTCGCAGGAGGAATGTGCGAGACTTCGGGAGAGTGTTCCTTATGTTAAACTATACCGATAGAACCCAAAACACCTATGTCCAAAGTAGAACGGTTACAGAGATAATGGCCAGAGAAAAGTGTGGGCTTCATTGGGGTCGACGTACTGTACGCCGTCCGTGATGTCATACTTGTCCAATGCGCCTGCCCGATCAACGAGACATGGTAATGCAGTGACCTTGGCGTGTGCGCTAAACTGCAGTCAGCGCACGGTAGCTCTGACGTCACAAGACAACAGATCAGCTGCGGCCTGCGTAAAGTACTTGGAAGTCTAAGGACAACTATGACACGAGTGCGAGTGTTTTTGTAGTTCAATTT
>Ga0123355_10010748_pt1 | contig 14066 bp, 14 predicted proteins | sample TergutEmb28metaG_3_FD_89872 | JGI IMG/M metagenome (GOLD analysis project Ga0123355, IMG submission 89872) | Embiratermes neotenicus P1 segment gut microbial communities from Petit-Saut dam, French Guiana - Emb289 P1 | ecosystem: Host-associated > Arthropoda: Insects > Digestive system > Gut ... | reverse complement strand
TGGGTTTTATGGATAAAATTTATGCTTATTTGCAGCGTATTGGGTACTCTGGCACTCCTAAGCTTGATTTCAACACGTTATACACTTTACAGCGGCTGCATTTGCAGACTGTGCCTTATGAGAATTTGGACATTATGCGGGAAATTCCTTTGTCTCTTGAAGTGGATGATATCTTTGAGAAGATTGTGTTGCGGGGCCGGGGCGGGTATTGTTTTGAGCTTAATGCTCTGTTTGCCTGGCTCTTAAGGAGCTTGGGCTTTAAGGTAATTGATTATATGGCCCGGTTTTTAAAGGACGAGCCAGAGATACCTATGCGCCGCCATAGGGTACTGCTGGTTTCCTGCGCTGAGGGGAATTATTTATGTGATGTTGGGGTTGGGGTGGTTGTGCCTAGGAAACCCCTTCCTATGACAATAGGCAAGGTAAGCGAGCAAAACGGCGAGAAGTACATAATCGAGAGAGACGACTTTCTTGGGAATGTGCTGTATGAGTGGCGGCATGATTCCTGGCGTAAGCTGTATGCCTTTACTGAGGAACCACAGCTTGAGAAGGATTTCCACGCTATATCATTTTATTGCGAAAAGCACCCGGAGTCGTTCTTTAGGACTCAAGATATGGTGCATATTTTTACAGACAACGGCCGAAAATCTGTGGCAGGTAAAGAGATACGCATATTTGACCCAGAAGGGGTAAATATACTGCGCCCCGCTACTGAGGCGGCTTATCACGAGTTGCTAAAGTTGCATTTTGGTATATGTATTGGCTAAAGCACTACACTCCACGAAAGACATTGAGGGATTTAATGAAAATATTCATATTGTTGGTTAGTATTTTTATGGCTATATCCGCAATACGCTCGGCAGCAGTAAGCGGCCCAAGTAACAACAATACAATCTTCCTTGCTATCATAACTGTGGCCCTTGGGGTATATGGTTGGTTTTATGACCGGTTTAAAAAAATGCGCTGGCTTACTGTCACCATTGCGGCAATGTTTGTATCCATTGTTGGGTTTTCGGCGTTTCTTGCAGTCTATGGGCGGCGCAGTACTGCGGATTTTACAGAGGATGTTGTGCTGGTACTTGGAGGAGGCATTAGACAGGGGGAAATACGCCCCACTCTACAAATGCGCCTGGATCAAGCTGTGGCCTACCATAGAAATAACCCCAATGCCCTAATAATCGTCACCGGAGGGACAGGCTATGGGGAGATTATCTCCGAAGGGGAGGCAATGGCACAGTATTTGATATCCCATGGCATCCCGGCCCAGCAGATTATAGTAGAAGGCGAAGCTGTTTCTACCTACACAAATATGACCTTTTCCCGGGAAAAGATAGACGCTTACTTTGACAGGCCCCCTAGAGCTGTCATTATTACCAGCGATTTTCATATGTTTCGCTCCGCTAGGTTTGCCTATATGCACGGGATTGATGCATCTATTTACCCGGCTAGGACTCCCCTTTTGGGTACGCCTTTTTACTATGTACGGGAGGTTGCCGCTGTTATTAAGATGTGGGTAATTGGGCGGTAGCGCTTTTGTCAAAAGTATCAAAACCTAGAGCGCTTTTACCCAAAGTATCAAAACCGGGAGCGCTTTTACCAGAAGTATCAAAACCTGATTCTACGCTATCTCACCCGAAGGGGTATCCCCATATCCTCTGCGATACGCCTACAATTCTCCATCCTCTTGGCGGATATAGTCCCATCCACTACCGAAAAAACCACAGAGGTATATGCCTTGGCCTGCCGGGCAAATTCCAGCAAGGAGTCATAGGATACCTCCCCATATCTCGGCTGAGAAACCCGCTGATATTCTTCTGGGTCGTCTGCGTTAAGGCTTATGGATACCGTATCAATAATGGCTAGCTGACTTATATCAAAGCTTGGATGCATAAGGAAAACCAGCCCATTGGTGTTTAGGCGCACCAATAGAGCTGGTTTTCTGTAAAAGGAGGAGTAATGATTCTTGATATACTGGCTTATTGCAATAACATCACTTGCGCGCTCCATAGGCTCCCCATAGCCGCAGAAAACTATTTCGTCGATGGCGGAGGGTGAGCTGCCATTGGAATTTTCATTTGTATTGAGTATTGCCGCAAATTTTTCATCAATAGCTGTCTTGATTTCTTCCAGACTAGGCTCTCTTTCTAGCCAAAGGCTTTCGGCATCCCCTACTCCCTGGGTGTGGTTGCGGATACAAAACACGCAATCACAGGAACAGGAATTGGTGATATTTAGATAGAGCTTGTTGCCTAGCTGGTATACTATAGTCATATTATATCGCTGTCCTATAGGCCTCGTTTACTGCATTTTGGTGATCCCGCTCGTGGGAGCGGTTGCCGTTGTGGGTTCTTGAACCGTAGAAATGGATGCAAACATGGCCGTTCATATTATTGTTGTGGTTGGTGGAGCCGGCATGGGGCATTCCGTTGATGGATGCTGCCAAAACTCTGCCATTTACATGTACATGTATGGGCCTTGGCTGCCAACACCAGCGCCCTCCAAAGGCTTGAAGCATTGCTGCTGTGTCGGCGGCGGTTATTGGCTCAACATCGGCGTGGTTGCCGTTGGAGAAGCTGGCCACTTGCCAGGTTATGCCGGTGCGCACATCTACTATTGTAAGGGGGGTGCCTATGGTGGTAAGCTGACGGGCTTCGTTCCAGTGAAGGCGCTCTACCGGGCCCCCTGTGCCAGAGATTACTACATCGGCTTCCACTACCTCTACTAAAAAGTAGGCATACATATATCCAGCTTGGCCGTTAACCTCTACCGCAAACCATTCCCCGTCTCGTGTGTCTGTTACATATACCAGTTGACCTGGGTTTGTTGTTTTGACGCGGTTATAATCTGTGCCTGGGCCTTGGCGCAGGTTAAGCCTTGCGGTGGTGCGGAAGCGTAGGGGGCCGTCATATTCTTCTTCATAAGTTTCTTCATATTCGGCGTTTTCTTCGTAGTAGGGTATGTATTCTTCGTAGGCTTCGTACCCTGATGCGATGGCTGGCGATGCTTCTTGTACATTTACGCCTAGGGGAGTCAGCACCAAGGCTGATATTAGTGAGATGGCAAACAGAAGTTCTTTCATGTGATACCTCTTTCGCTTAAGAATTTGGGACATGTAATATCTTGTAGTACCATCTTAATATTTTCGTAATATTTTGTCAATATTTCTGTGATGAAAAATAACAGTATCTTTTTTCCAATTATATTGAATTTGTAAATTCGAATATTATTATCATATGCGGTTGCATTTATTGTGGACAATATTTGATTGCTTTCATAATTTATATAAAAAAGGCCCCCTAGCTCTTTTAAGCTGCTATGGGGGCCTTCTTGTTAAATTGCTACAATATTATTCTGTTGTTATAACTTTGTACCTGTGGTGTTTCCGGCCATTTGGCGCTCTTGGGCTTCGATCATTTTCTTAACCATATAGCCGCCTACATAACCGTTTTGGGCAGATGTTAGGTCGCCGTTGTAACCTTGCTTTAGTGGTACGCCTATTTCGCTGGCTACCTCATGTTTAAACTGGTTTAGTGCTTCGCGTGCCTGGGGCTTCGCGGTGTTGGGTTGAATATTCATAGTTGTTTACCTCTCCTTTTATCTCTTAGTTATGGCTCGCAAGTCTATGCCACCATTACGAGGGTAGTATTTGTTATTGGTAGGGATTTTATGCGGGATTGGTTGGGTGTTAAATTTTTACTGTTATTGTTGTTTTTCATGGAGGGCTGTGATATCTTCAAATTGTAATGTGGCTGCTTATATAAATTGGAGGAAATATGATGGATACTATAAAAAACATACTACTACTTGGCGAAACCAATACCGTGGAGTTTAAGCGGTGTGGAAATGGTATTGGCCAAGACACCTATGAAACGGTGTGTTCGTTCCTTAACCGTTATGGCGGGGATATATACCTTGGCGTAGAAGATAGCGGAAAGGTCATAGGGCTTCCGGCAGAAGTGATACGAGGCATGGCAAGCAATTTCGTATCCATGATATCTAACCCGGATATAATTTCACCAACTATCCAACTGACTCCAATGGTTGTTGATTATGAAGGAAAACAGATATTGCACATTCGTGTGCCGCCATCATCTGAAGTCCACAGCTTCAAAAAGGTAATCTATGACCGTGTTGGTGATGCTGATGTAAAAGTAATCGCCACTGGGCCAATTGCTCAAATGTATATCCGCAAGCAAAAGATTTATACAGAGAAAAAGGTTTATCCATATGTAACTCTTGATGATTTAAGACTAGACATGTTGCCACGCATTCGGCAGCTTGCAGTCAATCGTTATCAGAAACATCCGTGGAAAGACTTATCTGATATAGCGATTCTGCAAAGTGCGGGCTTATATGCAAAAGATTTGGAAACTGGGCAGATGGGGTTCAATCTTGCAGGGATTATGTTGTTAGGCCGTGACCATATAATAAAAAATGTGTCCCCTACTTACCGTACAGACGCGCTACTGCGCAAGGTTAATGTAGACCGTTATGATGACCGGCTTATTGTTGAAACGAATTTAATCGAGAGCTACGACTTACTAATGGGGTTTGCGGAAAAACATCTGTGGGACAAATTCTATCTTGAAAATGATGCGCGGATTAGTCTACGTAGTGCTATTGCCCGTGAGATACTTGTAAATACGCTAATGCACCGCGAGTTCACGAGTTCGTATCATGCAAAATTTATTATTGAACGAGACAAAATGACAGTTACAAATGCGAGCCGTTCGGAAAAAGGGCAAGCGTTGACACCAGGCAATATTGAGCCTGATTCTAAAAATCCTCTTATTGCTGATTTCTTTCGGAATATTGGTTTGGCTGATGAGTTGGGGTCTGGGGTTAGGAATCTTTATAAGTATACCCCGCGGTATTCTGGGAAGCCGCCTGAGATTGTTGATGGGGATGTTTTTAGGATTGTTGTGCCTTTGGATGATGATTATTCTTTTGATGTGAGTAGTATGAGTGAAAACAATATTTATTCCGTTAACAATAGCGGAATAAATAGCGGAATAAATGAATTGCGAAATAACATTATTAGACTTATGCGTGACACACCTACTATAACGACTGCGCAGCTTGCTGATACTTTGGGCATTCATAGGCGAAATATTGAATCTCATATTCGTGCACTTAAAACGAATGGTGTAGTCCAGCGAGAAGGGGCTCGGAAGAATGGGCGTTGGGTGGTTAAGGCCCAATAATGTAAAGTATAGTTTAAAGTGCGAAATACGTTTGTTAAATCGTGCTTTAATATATGGCAACCCAAGGTGGATGCGAGCTATATATTTCATATATTGATTATGTCCGAAGAAGGTAGCTGGCAAGGAGTGTTTATGATATGTCTATACATAAATTCGATTACAATAACCTGAGACATTTATCGGATTATTTAAAATCCACTCAGGACACTGCAACCACTATGACTTTACAAGAAATTGAAGCACTTATAGGAGTGGAGCTTCCCCCAGAAGCGAAAAAAAGAAGTTGGTGGTATAACAATCACGGTAGAAAAGCTAGTTACTGGCAGAGTAAAGATTACAAGGTGGATTACAGCAATTTAGTCGCTAATGGATTTGTGTGCTTTAAAAGAACCGGTAATGCTAACAATCATAAATCATCGAAATTTATCAACCAAAAGTCTGCCTTTGTGAAAAAGGTCGATACCGTTACGCGCCCAAAGGGAATTTTACAAACAAGAATTATACCTATCGGTGCATTTTTATTTCTTTTTATTGGTGCTGTATTTGTTATATTGAATTATTTTCGACCTAACAATGCTGTAAGCCAATTGGAGGATCGATTATCAGTACTTGAGCAATCTCGCCAAGTGCATGAGGAAATGGCTCTAACAGAGAATTTCTATTTTGATACGGGAGATGTTAAAAATGAATATAAAGATTCACTTATGCTTACATTATTAGCAGAAGACGGTGAAGCAATTGCCCAATTTTTTCTTGGCATGTTTTATCTTTATGGAACTAATTTCTTATATGGAAATGATATTGATTCATTAACTTTTTTCCGTGACGGACATTATTATCCGTTGATTGTAGATATTGAACGAATACAAAATTTTGAATTAGCAGAAAAATGGTTAATAAAAGCTGCGCAAAATGAAAATGCACCTTCATATTATCAATACACGTTAGGTTTGATATATTTGGATGGCATTTGGGGTAATAGTGATTATTTGCAAGCAGAAAAATGGTTTCGTAGAGCTGCCATGCGAAACCACACATATGCTATGATTGAGATTGCAAGACTATATATAAATGGTCATGGTGGACTTCATCGGTCTCACAATAATGCCTTGTATTGGATTCGTAAATCAATAGATTTGGGGAACGTTGCTGGTACATTCGCCCTTGGAGAAGCTTATTTTTGGGGTCGAGGGGGTGTTGAAAAATGTTATGAAGAGGCGGCTTATTGGTTCAACCAATCAGCAAATGCAGGTTTTGTTCGTGCTCAAATTTGGCTCGCCTCGATGCATTTGAATGGTATGATTGAACAGTATGATATGCAAAGAGGATATGAATCACTAAGAACTATTGCAGAAAATGGGGATGCCGAAGCGCAGCACAATTTAGGCATTCTATACCATAGGGGAATTCACGTTGGTCAATGCTATCGCAATGCTATCGAATGGTTCCGTAAATCAGCAGACCAAAATTTTGTGAAATCGTATTTTATGCTTGGCCTCTCTTATCAAAACAATCTTGGCGTACCTTTTCACATGGTTCAAGCAATAGAGTGGTATGCTAAAATGCTGAGGGAAGGGAGTCCGTTTGAGCAAAATTTAGCACACATCACTTTACTGTCAATTAGCGACAGTATCAATGTTATACTTGATGATGATTCCAATGAAGTTTTTGCACAATTAGAGGATGTGTTTGCTATAAATATGCTAGTATCTGCTATGCAGGAGCTTGCGATGGCAAATTTGTTTCATCAGCAGTTTGCTCAAATAATTCAATTGCATTTATTTCCAATACACATGAGCACTTTGGCATGGTAAGAGCTTACCAATGAAAGCCTCTGCTCGTAGCATTAATTTATTTTTGCTAATACTGCCAAATCTAGTTAGATTTAGCCGTTTATTATGCTAATTAATTAAATGCAACTATGTAAGAGTATTAAACCCTAATACTCCCCATATTCCGCCCCTCCCGATACCTAAACCCCTTGCGCCGTTGTAGCCTTGCTTTAGTGGTACGCCTATTTCGCTGGCTACCTCATGTTTAAACTGGTTAAGTGCTTCGCGTGCCTGGGGCTTCACGGTGTTGGGCTGAACATTCATAGTTGCTTACCTCTCCTTTTATCTCTTAGTTATGGCTCGCAAGTCTATGCCGCCATTACGAAGGCAGTATTTGTTATTGGTAGGGATTTGTTCAGAACTCAATAGTCCCAACTTCGTGAAATGCCCATACGGCAAGGGGGAGCCGCACAAGCTATCGTATATGGGCGAGATTTTGAGCTCTGCCAGTATTATTTCTGCTGGCCGTATTATTGTATCGAACTCAATGTACAATACAGGGCTGTCTCATCAAGAAACAAACGAAAATCAGCTTCACCATCCCAGGCTTACCCAGGATGACGAAGCTGATGTTGAAGAGTAGAGCTAAGCCCATAAGATATCATTTCTCAATTTTACATACCCCACCCATAAATGGCACCAAAGCCTCCGGTATAACAACACTGCCGTCTTCCTGCTGGCAGTTTTCCAGTATAGCGGCAACAGTACGCCCAATAGCAAGCCCACTACCATTGAGGGTATGAACATGGGCAGGCTTACCCTGGCCGTCCCGGTACCGTATATCTGCCCGCCGGGCCTGGAAGCCTTCAAAGTTGCTGCAACTGGATATTTCTACATAGCGGTTGTAACTGGGGAGCCATACCTCCAAGTCGTAGGTCTTGGCAGAGCTAAAGCCCAAATCACCGGCGCATTGCACAACTACCCGGTAAGGCAGGCCCAACTGTTGCAGTATATCTTCCGCATCGGCGGTAAGCTTTTCAAGCTCTGCATAGGAATCCTCGGGCCTTGTAAATTTCACAAGTTCTACCTTATGAAATTGGTGTTGGCGGATAAGGCCCCTGGTATCCCGCCCAGCAGACCCGGCCTCTTTGCGGAAGCTGACAGCGTAGGCACAGTAGTTAATGGGCAGCCTGGCTCCGTCTATAATCTCTTCCCGGTGGTAGTTGGTTACAGGTATTTCTGCTGTTGAATTGAGGAAATAATCCGTATTTTCCAGCTTAAACATCATTTCATTTTCAAACTTTGGTAGCTGGCCTGTGCCTATGGCGCTGCGCCTGTGGACTATTAGGGGGGGTGACATTTCTACATAGCCATGGCTTGCGTGGCGCATCATCATAAAATTGATTAGGGCTCTTTCAAGCCTTGCCCCTAGGCCCAGCAGCATTACAAACCGCGCCCCGGTTACTTTGGCGGCGGCGGCGGCATCTATTATGCCTAAGTCCTCCCCTATTTCCCAGTGAGGCTTAGGCTCGAAGGTGAAGGGGGTTGGCTGGCCCCAGCGGCGGATTTCTACGTTTTCTTCCTCGCTTGTGCCAGGTGGGGTGTCTGGGTTTGGGGTGTTGGGTATCCCTAGTAGGAAAGCCTCTAACTCGTCGTCTAGGGCTTTTACTTGTGGCTCTAGGGCCTTTATTTCTTCGGCTAAGGCTTTCATCTCAGCCATTAGGGGGGCTGTGTCCTTGCCTTCCTTTTTTAAGGTGGGGATTTGCTTTGTTGCGGCGTTTTGCTTTGCCTTCATTGTTTCAGATTCTTGAAGCAAAGTGCGGCGGCGCTGGTCTAGTTGGGTGAATTTGTCTAGCTCGTAGTCCTTGCCCCGGCGGTCTAGTAGGGCTTTTACTTGGTCATAGTTTTCTCTTAGGGCTTTTATATCTTGCATAATTAGTCTCCTTATATTATAGATTATTCCTCTGCAAATACTGCGGCTAAGTCCATTTCAAAGCGTGATAATGGGGTTATTGTTGCGGTGTCTATATGGCTAAAGGTAGTAGCAGTGTATCCACTTTCATTTAATCGGAAGGCAGTTATAACATTAGCCTCTGGGTCTACAATCCAGTACTCGGGCACACCCGAACGTAGATACAACATAAACTTAGTGTGTTTATCATGATGGGACGTAGATGGGGATAGTATCTCCACAACCAAATCAGGTGCACCGGTACAACCTCTATCTGTAAGCTTTTTGGGGTCACATATTACTACTAAGTCAGGTTGCACCTCGGTATCATCCTCTAAACGCACAGCAAAGGGACTAAAGTATACTTTACACTGCTTACCCAATAAAAAATTAGACAATTGCATTGCCATATTACGCAAAACACCTTGATGCCGTCGCAAGGGCGTTGACATCATATAAACCCGGCCATCAATTAGCTCAGCACGAGTTTCGTCTCCTAAATCTAGTTCCAACCACTCCTGGTATGAGACAAGGCGCTCCTTTGGTATCGCCATGCTATCACCTCTTTATTAGAAGCTGTATTCAACTTCTTAAGCTTATTCCTCCGCAAATACCTCTGCTAAGTCCATTTCAAAGCCTGGTAATGCGTTAACTGTTGCGGTGTCGTTATCGGTTAATATGGTTACATTATACCCCGCATCTGACAATCGATGGACAGATATGGTGTTGCTTTCCGGGTCTACAATCCAATATTCAGGTACACCTGATTTCAGGTATAGCATAAATTTTGTGTATCGGTCATGGTTTGCAGTGGAGGGGGACAGGATTTCGACAACCAAATCTGGTGCACCCCTACAACCTCTGCCAGCAAGCTTTTTGGAATCACAAACCACCATTAAATCTGGCTGCACTTCTGTGTCATCGTTTAACCGAACAGCTATTGGGCTATAGAAGACCCTACACTTTTTACCACGCAAAAAGGAGCGTAGCTGAAAATACATATTACCCGAAACAACCTGATGCCGTATCGAAGGTGCCGATATCATATAAACCCGGCCATCAATTAGCTCAGCCCGAGTTTCGTCTCCTAAATCTAATTCCAACCACTCCTGGTATGAGACAAGGCGTTCTTTTGGTATCGCCATGCTATCACCTCTTTCATTTCAACCAACTATTTCAACAAAAAATGCCCCGCAGTAGGTATTTTATCCATTCTATAATAATCCAAATCATCCCCACTGCCAACAGGCCGCATAGCAGTAAGCACGGTTTTCTGTCTAAGGCTAAACACCGATACCCCGCCAGACTGCTTAGAGGTATTAACAGGCACCAAGGAAGAATGCACAACCATGGCCTTATCTGTCCCTCTTTGGAGATATAAATCCCCATCCTCTGGCACCCAGTGGAGGGACACCAGAGGCGACTTGCCAGAGTAGGCATTTACCAACTTACGCCGGTTGGTTTTGGTGGCGTAGGCGTTAAAGGCCACCTTTGCAACCTTGCCGTTTTCAAAGGCGTATAGCATATAGCCCTGGTAGTCCTTTGCAAGGGCCATATATATTATGCCCTCGTCGGCCTCCATGCTAAGCAAATTGGGCAAATAATCCCCCAAAGCCGAGGCCTTGCAGTCTGCCATATCGTATAGCTTCATCTTGTATACATTACACTTATTTGAGAAAAATATTATCTCATCCTTATTGGTAGCCTCTAGCTCCTGGGATATTTTATCCCCTTCTTTTAGGTAATGGTCGGCGCTAGCCCGTAGGGATACTAGGGTTATTTTTTTGAAATAGCTGTGGCCGGTTAGGAAAAGCCTTACATTGTAGTCGTCTATAAAGCTTTCCTCTGGTGGGGCGGGGGTAGCGTCCGCCTGGATGATTTCTGTGCGGCGGGGGCGGCCGTATTTTTTGGAGATATCTCTTAGCTGGTCGCTTATTAGGCTACGAATGCGCTCTTCGCTTTCTAGTATGGCCTTTAGTTCTGCCAGTTCTTCTTCCAGGGCCTTACGCTCGTCTACCCGGCCCATTAGGTATTCTTCGTTAAGGTGGCGCAGCTTTATTTCTGCAATGTAGTCCGCTTGGGGCTGGGTGATATTAAAGCCCTTCATCAGGTTGGGGATAACCTCTGCCTCTTTTGGGGTATTGCGTATGATTTTTATGGCCTTGTCTATGTCTAATAATATGGCGGCAAGGCCCTCCAGCAAGTGGAGCTTTTCTGTTTTCTTATCTATATCATAGGAAAGCTGGCGCTTAATGCAGCCTATTCTAAAGGCTGTCCAGGCCTCCAATATTTCGGCAATACCCATCACTCTGGGGCGGCCGTCTACCAAGAAGTTGAAGTTGCAGCTAAAGGAATCTTGCAGTGTTGTCATGGCAAAAAGCCGCTGCATTATCTGGTCTGGGTTGGCGCTGCGCTTTATATCTATGGCTATCTTTAGGCCATTAAGGTCTGTCTCGTCTCGTACATCGTTAATATCCCGTATTTTACTGCCCTTTACCAAGGCCACGATTTTATCTATGATGGCCTCAACTGTGGTGGTGTATGGTATTTCGTATACCTCTATACAGGAATTTTTCTTGTCAAAACGATACTTAGACCGTAGCTTGAAAGAGCCTCGGCCTGTGGCGTAGATATTTTCTATTTCCGTTTGATTGTACACAAGCTCCCCCCCTGTGGAAAAATCCGGGGCGGGAAGGGTTTTGATTATGCTGTGACTGGGGTTTTTAAGCCACTGGATGGTGGTATTACAGACTTCTTTCAAATTAAAGCTACAAACAGTGCTGGCCATACTTACAGCTATGCCCTGATTGGGTGTCACCAGCAAATTGGGAAAGGTCGTAGGAAGCAGGGCCGGTTCCAGCATGGTGTTGTTGTAGTTGGGCACCATGTCTACAACTTGTTTGTCTATATCCCTAAATATCTCCCGGCATACTTCATCCAGCTTTGCCTCTGTATAGCGGCTTGCGGCATAGGCCATATCACGGGAATATTGCTTGCCAAAGTTGCCCTTGGAATCTATAAAGGGGTGGATTAGGGCATCGTGGCCCCTTGTAAGGCGCACCATTGTCTCGTAGATTGGGCCGTCCCCGTGGGGGTTTAGGCGCATAGTTTGGCCTACTATGTCTGCGGATTTTATGCGGCCACCTGTTAGTAGACCCATCTTGTACATAGTGTATAGTAGCTTACGGTGGGCAGGCTTGAAGCCGTCAATCTCTGGGATAGCCCGGGAAATTATTACGCTCATTGCGTAGGGCATGAAGTTTAGCTCTAGGGCGTTGGTTATTGGTTGTTCTATTATGTGGTTTTCTGTTAGGGTTAGTTGCTCGGGGGGTGGGGTTTTCTTGGGCAAAATTTTCAGTCCTTTAATAGAGGGTTGGTGGTTGGTCGTTGGATAAAAATATCAAGGATTGCTACTGCGCTATCCCCAGATGCTCTTTGAGTGATGTTTGTAGTACTTGTGAGAAATTTACCCCGGCTTTTTCAGCCTCTTCATTTAACCAGAATGGTAACGTGAGGTTTTTTCTTACTGTTCTTTCACTTAGCTTTCTTTTATACGCCTCAATGTCTGAGTCAACAAGCGTAACCAGTTCACCGTCTTCGCAGTTTATGTTGGCTATATCCGTTGGCTTTGGCAACACACGTCCAGCACTTTGCTCGGCAACACACCAGATTGATATTGCATCTCTCGCCATCTCAATCGCATCAACTATATCTTCTCCTTGAGTATCGATATTGCAGTCGGGAACTGAAGCAATTAGATTTTTTTTGCCTTTGCTCATAATTACAGGATATACAACCTTCATAGTTTAATCCATGCCTCCTTCATATTTAAACCTGTTACGGCTACCTTATTCCGTTTCTTTTTAGGATTTTTTTAGCTAAAACTTCGTCAATTTCTGTTTGGCGGCTAATTGGTTCACTCTTTGTACCGTTGGTGTATATGTCATGTTTACTGCCATGCCTGTCAAGATACCAGCCATTCTTCTCTAGCTTCTTAATTAATTCTTTGCGCTTCACCCCGCCACCTCCCGAAAAAATATAACTGTATGGTATTCATCTTGACGTTACTGCCCCCCTAACGGGGTTTTGATACTTTTGACAAAAGCGCTGTTTTTAGGGTTTTGATACTTTGGGTAAAAGCGCTATTTTGGGTTTTGATACTTCTGGTAAAAGCGCTTGAGGCTAGTGTTTATGCGGGTTTTGGCTTTTGCGGCCATAGCTTTGACTGCGCTTTTCCGCCTCAAAAATGAAATATCCATCCACTTCATGTATGCGCACGCCGCCAAAGATGGCTATAAATTTATTTTTGTACCAGTCCTTCCGCTTTGTCACCATGTAGAACCTGCCGCCTATGGCTAGCCGGTTAAAGCCTTTTTCTATAAACAGCTTTGGTACAGAAAAGTCCGCGTGGTAGGGCGGGTTGCTGGCTATTATGGTAAAGCCTGTTTGGTTTATGTTTTCGTAGGCATTGCTTTGGATTATGTTAATGCCTTGGATATTGTTGCGGGCCGCGTTTTTGCTGGCGTATTTAACTGCTATTTTGTCTGAGTCAGACATGAATACATTGCCGGGGGTGGTGTGCTTTGCGGCCACTATGCCCACTACCCCATACCCGCAGCCTAGGTCTAGGACTTTGTCTTCTGGGGTGAAGTGGATAATGTCTAGCATGGCTAGGGTGCCTTTGTCTATCTGGCTGGGCGAGAATAGGGATTGGGTTGTCTCGAATGCCAACTCATGGCCTTTAATAGTTATGTTTAACATACTACTCAACCCGTCTCAGACAAATCAATATACAAATGCCCAAAATCCTCAATAAAGGACTTCCGCCCCTTAATATTATCCCCCAGCAAAATCTCAAACATCTCCTTAGTTTTGGCGGCATCTGTGGGTATAACTTGCACAAGCCGCCGGGTTTCCGGGTTCATGGTGGTTTGCCACATCATCTCCGGCTCGTTTTCACCTAGGCCTTTGGAGCGCTGGATTGTGTACTTACTGCCTGCCTTCTCCAGCTTAGCTATTATATCTGCCTTGTCCTTCTCTGTGTAGGCAAATTTGGTCTTCTTACCGGATGTAATTTCGTATAGTGGGGACTCGGCAATATACACCTTCCCCGCTTCTATCAAAGACGGGGTTAGCCGG
>Ga0123355_10010746_pt1 | contig 14068 bp, 11 predicted proteins | sample TergutEmb28metaG_3_FD_89872 | JGI IMG/M metagenome (GOLD analysis project Ga0123355, IMG submission 89872) | Embiratermes neotenicus P1 segment gut microbial communities from Petit-Saut dam, French Guiana - Emb289 P1 | ecosystem: Host-associated > Arthropoda: Insects > Digestive system > Gut ... | reverse complement strand
TTTAAAAAAAAAAAAAAACCTGTTTTTTATGAAAACATTTTGAAAAAAAAATTAAACCCCCACAAAAACAGACCCTGAAACCCCCCCCCCCCCCCCCCTTCTGCAGTGTACCACACGTGCCAATATCATGTACATCAACATGGTAACTTTGTGTGAACAAACTGACTACAGTGCTTGCAGTCACAGAATCAACTCTTGCAACTCCAGACTTCAGTCACAACCCCATCACACCTATGATATGAAGAATGCATTTGGGGTGAAGGTGCATCAGGTCACAATGCACATGAACCTGACTAATCAGTTCCTTTGCTTGTAGTGGTGTACCGTCTAATACAAGTGCGCACCATAGGCATTTTGAACTGTGACACAACACAGCCAGGTTCTTGCTAATGTCCGAGAATATGTACCCTAAAACTGTCGGTATCTGTTTGCACCCCAGTCAAGTTTTTAACAACCAAATAATAAAACATATTCTGCCTGATTTCAGGCTTCTGCCCTGAAGCAGATGACAACTGTGCTCTTCTGGGTTATTATGCAGCGGGTAGTGGTAATTTCTTACCAATATTTTGGGACAACCTATCAGTCCCATCTTCGACGGTCAACAATCCACTATGCATATATATTCTAGTTGCTGAAAATAAATTATGACCCATGCAATTAACAATAAACTGAGCAGGGTTTCAAGTGCTTTTTCCATACTGCTCCAAGTTCATTTGATGAAATGCATCTTACTGCCCATCTATAAATCTGTACTGTTCCAGTATATCGCAAAATTTGTCTGCCTCTGTGATTACCTTAAATTCCATCATGTAAATTTTTGTATCCAATGCATAAAGCCACATTCATCATGCTCATTCTGAAATGATCACTTTTTAACAAATTTACATCAGCAACATATTTGTTGTGTTAACACAACCATATCCACTCAAACACATAATATTTCCCAGTTTTAAAAGCACCACAAATGCAGTCCCTAGAGCGTGACTATTTTTTTTTTACAGTCCTACACATATATACTTCTGGCGACCAATATTTTATTTGCTGCTGTGGAACATCTCCTGCTCTTAATTACTGCAAATCAAGTAATATAAAAAGATATCACTCATGACTGTGAATTAAATGCTGTGTCAAAAAGATGCTGACAGTGCATCACATTAAATGATTTTTATTCTCGGCACTGTCAATTGAACGCAGTTGTTTTAAACATAGTGTTTCAGAAACTGGATCTGTCATTAGGCACACAGGTTTACTACTCAGCTGTGACTCTCAGAAAGGGCTAGTCTCATAATAACTGACCCAGTAACTGAAACCAGTTCTGTTTAAGTGGCCCACCTGAGGAGGGATGTAGACAAATGGACATGTGTGAAAAAGCTAGAAAGTACATTTTTGGAAATTTCTATTTTCTGAATATGCACAGAAATATTTTGTGGTTGTTTAGCATCCAATCAGAACGAAGGATTTTATCAGTACAGCGAACCAACAAGAACATTAAGACCATATTTTTGGCCCACTCAGCTCGGTGATCCAACAGAGGACAGTAAACATGGGCAGAACCATTTTAAAGCAGAACTGACAAGTGACAGGGTAAGTTGAATTTCATGAAAATTCACATCAAATGACATACTGCTGTGAGAGTATTTATTATGGTTTTATTATAACACTTACTCACCCGTGACGGTGAATATTTGACACCAAATACAACTGAAGCCTTGCCTCCCCTCATTGTATACAAAACATTGTTTATAGCCTTGAACCAAGTGGAAGTGAAACCAGAGGGAGGTGGAAGGGGAGGATAAATTTGTTTACAGCAACAAATATAAATGTTCATTTATAGAGTTCAGTCAAACAGCTGCCGTACAATATTATGACTGAAGTCACTCTTATGACTGAAGTCACTCGGTGTGATGTATCAATACTCTGTCTCGTTTAGTCTGTCTCACAGACACTTCTGGACTGAGCAAAGCTCACCCTTAAATGCAATTCAGATTAACTTTAAAAATAAATAGTGCACAAGTTACGAAATCACCACTCGGTTTCCAGGGGTGGGGAAAGTCTTATTTATAAATTACGCACTAACACTAAGTAACAGTATTATGTATTTCTTTCAACTACGTGTACCGTTTCGGTTAAATAAAACATCAGCCATTCAAGTATTTCCCTTTACATCCTTTACACAATAAGCCAATCAAATTCTCATCTCACACACCAAATATATGTACACAGTGACAAGTTTGATTCAGTGGTTGTCATTAACGTGATATATATAAAACGACTGATCTTGGAAATCAAAACTGCTGGTCAATGACAACGATGCAATGGAGAACATTACATTTATACATGAAACAGTCACATAGATACTTGATTTTCGTTTGATGCCAGCAGGAAATCATCAAACCACAATGTACCTTATCTCTTCAAATACTGCAAAAGAAATTCTTCGGTTGAAAATTATTTTCTATTTAACATCCTCGTCATGTCACAGCAGTACTGATTTCTACAAACTCTATGCTTGGGAATATAATACCATTTCAACATACTGTAGTTAATCTGAAAAAATAATACAAACAGTAGCAGTAAAATAAAAGCAGAATATAAGAATAGTTTTCAAACGCGACTTAAAGAAACACAGGAATAAAATACAATAAAACTTGGATTCGGAGGCAGGGTATCAAAACACTAGCAACAAGCCAGTAATGCACTGTAGGAGAGAATTCTCATTAACTTCTTCTCCAAGCATCAAACGTTCAAAACGTGGTACGTACATTAAACCTGCAAGGTTGGAAAATGGCTATCACAGAATGCACAGTCAATTAATTAATTACTTAATTAAAAAAAGTCAACCAACCAAAATAATATAAAATGGCGCAAAATTACAGATTAGAGATAACGATGTTTACCGATGCTATGTTTCAGCTTTCTCCTCACTTGGTGCAGCTTCACAGTTTGCATCCACTGATTCCTGTGTCTTGCTATCTTTGGTGTTTTCACTGTTCTCATGCTCTTCTTCGGCCTTAGCTGCTGCAGCTGCTGCCGCCGCTGCTGCTGCTCGAGCTGCTGCTGCAGCTGCCGCTCTTCCCGCACTACTTCGTAGAACCTTGCGCTCTACCACTGGTGTCTCTGGCTCCTCTGATGGAGCTGCTGCCTGTTTTGACCGTTTGGTGCACCTTCCTCGCCGTCCTGTTCCTGACCTAGTGGACCTACAACCATTACTGCTGGGTTCAGGTTCAGATTCAGGTTCCGGTTCAGGCGCCTCTGGCAGCATCATTGGCACAGGAGGAGATGAAGACTGGAGCAGAGATGCAGGCAGTGTTGGTGGTGATGATGATAGAGGCAGTGTTGGGGTAGCCTGTGTTGATGATGTTGGTTGGTGTACAGCCTCAGTTTCAGGGCCTTCTGCTGCCTGTAACTTATCTTCTGTGAGTTCTGAGGTTACCACAGAATTATATTCTGTTGCAACAGGAGGTGGTGTTGAGTTCTCTGTTGGGGCCACTGCCTCCTCTGAAGGTGTTACAACTGAAACAGTTGCTCCATCCTTGGACACTGTGGAGGAAGTCAAAAGAGCTTCTATGTCCACAGCACCACAATCAACATTTGGATCTGGAACCAACGCTTGACAACTATTCTTTTCTTCACCAACTTCTTTCTGCTCTATTTCCTTTGTCCTTTTGGCAGGCCGTTCATCACTTGGGGATATACTACATGAACTTTTTACACCACTATCAGCCCCATCTCTTGTACGCTTACCAAATTTTTCTTCTGTGGTACGAGCTAAAATTTCAACTGAAGTCTTGCATAGATTTTCTAAAGCTTCCTTCATTTCAGATTCTTTTGCTTTTCTTGAAAACCATTCTTCACTGCGAGCAGATGTGTCTGGCATGAAGTAACGTGCAAAACTTTCTGCACTTTCCTTTCGTTCACCTTCTTTAAATTTCTTTATTGGCCTTTCTTCTGATCGAGTAGAAAAATCTGTGAGTGAATTTCTACTTAGATTCTCCATAGATTCCTTTCGCTCCCCATCTCTTGCTCTCTTCTCAGCTGCTTCTTTTCTTTCTGCTTCTCTAGCTCGCTTTTCACTGCGCAGAGTTGCCTCCATGGATGTAGCTCTACTGAGGCTTTCCAACAGGTGGGAGTCATGGGGGAGTAGCAACTGCTGCAGCTGCTGCTGTTGCTGCCTCTCAAGGGCATCTCTGGTGGTTGCTCTTTGGTGCCTATGATTGGTAGCAGATGATGATGGTGATGGTGATGACGATGACGATGAAGTCATGGTGGCTGGCCGGGAACTGTTTCCCGATTTATGTCCAGCTCGTGAAGACGAAGACTGCATGGTTGCTGTGGACGTACCACTAACACCTAGGCTACCATTCAGAAGTCCACACTGCTGGGCGAGGCTATCGTAAGCAGATGACATGGAGCCTGGCTGCATTGAGAAGGGATTCAGTCCACCTAGGCCAAGAGGCGTGTACAAAAGACCAGGATTTGGGAAAAAGAATGGGAGAGCTGACGAGGGGATACTTGAAGATGATGATGACACTGTAGGTTTTAAACTGCTGTGTCCACGTTCAGAATCTGCGGGTTTACGTGTTTTTGTTTTTCCTGTTCCAGAGGTACCAGGACCAGAACTGCCCAGTTCACTTCCATCCATTCCTGCCAATGATGGCAATCCAAGACCTGCGAGATTGGCAAAAAGTGAATTTGTAAGACTCATGTTCCCCAGATTTCCAAGCCCACTCATACTTCCCAGTGCACTCATATTGGGCATTCCTCCGAATGGGAGCAGCAAGGGATTGTTCTTTGGGTCAAATCCTCCAAGAGATAATCCTGAAAGGAGGCTGCTAGGACTGAGTCCTGCTGCTGAGAGCCCACTAAGTCCAGCTGATGCCAGTGAGGGGAATGGTAGGGTTGATGCAAGTGACGATGCTTGGCTTACTGAAGACTGCTGGCCAGGTGGGCTAGACAGAAGGGGAGGACGACCAGGACCTTTCTTTCTCTCATTAGGTGGCAGCCGTTTCTGTAGGTCATGTGGGAGGTTTCCTCTCTCCTTTACTAGTTCAGCCCACTTAGGATCAACATCAAACATTGGGTTTTCCAACAGCCACTGTGCCAGTTTCTTAAGCTGTGGAGCCTTGCTTCCTGTGATCTGCAATATGAAGAAAAAAACTGTATGCACACATTCCATAAACTACATATCACTCACCTCACTAAGCTTCCTTCATTTTTTGGCAAAGACTATGATGCTGCACTATAAATTTAATGTACCTTTTTCCCAGTTAATCTGTTAATAACAGAAACATTTTCCTCTCCTGTCAGTTTCTTCCAGTCTAAAAGAGATGGGTCCACCCTTGGGCGTCGGCGCCTTGGAGCTAAGTAATCTGACGTCAGTGGCTGCTCAGGCATCAGGGCTGTCTGCTCTGCCAACCACTTGTTCACCTGAATACAGTATGTGCAGGTTACTGTACATAGCAGGTCTTCTACCACAGTTTAATACCTACATTGACAATGTCATTACCAGCTTATTTATTTAAATAATAAATAAAAAAAATAAACACAGAAAAGCTTCTTTCATGAAATTTTTTGTTAAGGCTTCCTTTCATAATTATCATTATTTATTGTGGGCTTTGGACCCTAATCACAATGGGATCAAAGATTGGGGGAGGGGGAGGGGGGATGAATGAAAGGCTAAGAAAAGTATCAAATACTTAAGCCTCAATAATTGAGGATTATCATGAAATTAATTCAGATGATATAACATAAAATATAAAAAAACTATAGCAAAATACAACTGTTTTTATCTGAGCAGAAAATCATTTCATATTTGTATGCAAGCATTTCTTCAAACTAATTAATTTGGGTTTCCTTCCTATATGCATACTCTCCACTCACAGAATGTAAACACTAATGTAAAGAACTTTAATTCACTACAAACTCACTATATGAAAATCTGTAACCAGATGCCCCTTGTCTAATTTTGCATACAAAGTTCTAGACAAACGCCATATGAATCCAGACACAATTAGAAACACAGAAGATTTGTCAGTGAGTCAGTTACGCAAATTACCTGCCAAGGCTGAGAGCATTTATCAAAGAAAACTGTGTAACATAAACCTTTAAAAAATCCAGTTCTTAAAAATCAGAATAGCTAATATTCTTCCCTTCAGTCTTTCAACATATTTCTTTCACCCTTGCATGTGCATACATAACCTGGGCAGGGCTGATAATGAAATATGTTCACATGATGTGTATAATTTTGTGACTAAAAAATATACATTTACTGTAATCAAGAAAATTCACTGCTGAGCAATGGTCATTTGTCTCCAATACTGAAGCAAAATCTTGGCAGCCACAAATTTAAAGATAACTGTGAAGTGACCATACTTGTGGCGCACGCATATACACACATATGCACACATTTGTCTTGGTTGCAGCCACTTTTCACTCTTGTGCATACAAAGGTAATGTTAACAATCATAGGTGCACATGTACACACAGATATATTACACAGCGAAATCTGAATTTTAATTCATTCTCTGAATGCCACTGGAGATCACAATACTACCACAGTTCCTCTTACAGCTAGTCGTCTAGGTCCCCACACTCTTTCACAAGCTTAGTATTATTACACCTGGGTGAGACGCACAAACACAGAAGTACATTACATTTTTCCCCCTCCAAATACATAAAATCTGAGGCATGTTTTATATTAGGGGGCAGTCTGCATATTACACTACAATGATGCATACTTTAAAATTACAGTAACCATACCATGTTGTATTTTATTTTTTGGGATAGAAATAACTGTACCAGTGATGCTGATTTCATTCAACAAAAATTACTGGAATTTTTTTGAATTCAAAATTTCTTTACTGCAATAACACATTTCTGTATGTTCTTAACCATGTAAGATAAGTACATTCCAGGAATGCTATTTTGGAACTTAATATTTCAACCATAATAACAACAATACGTAATAAAGTAATATAATCCTGTAACACAAATATTCACAAGGGTTAAAATTGGACTGAAATTGCATGTTTCTGAGGGAGCCAGGGTGACACAGTATAGTTACTAGGGTACTAGCTTGATGACCAGGGTTCCAGGCAGAGGTCAATAATTTTTTTGTCAGTTGGACACTGACCACACCTCCAGATCCATGTCCAATGGGAAACCGGATCATTCACCTCCATCACCCAGTGCTACAGTAAATATGCACAGCTGTACCTCCACCCCCTATCAGTCATCAAGGCAGAGTGCTAAGATAAGCAGGTGCACAAATTTAACTTCCTACAAGCATGTGCTGATTTGGTAAACCTGACAATGTTAATATTTGCTTGATAAATACTGTTAGAAATAAAGCACTTTACAGCCAATCTAAAATGTCTTATATAACATGGTGAACCCTCCATCCACAGTTCCTGAAGAGATGGGGGGGGATTACTGCAAAAGAATGACAGTTGTATGAAACACACAACATGAAAATTATGTCTCCCAATTAGGCGTACAATAACAATAATCAAATAAAATGTTACTTTGATACATGTGTGCAAATAGTGTCATTCCAAACAAATCTGCACGTGACAACAGTTTAGTTGCAATATTACATTTCAGATAAACAAGCAACAATTCCAGGTTCAAAATGTTCTGTTTGTCTTGCTCTCCAGTGTTATCTGTACAGACAAAAGATGAGTGTCTCTTAAGCAATAAGCACTTCTGTCAGTGCAGCAATGATTCAGGCTGTGATCATCTCCCTCGTTTTCTGTTTTACTGCTGCTACTCTCAATCACTCACAATCATCACACAATTCACCAATGCTGGAAGCACATGTGGCAACCTCAGCATCTACAGACACACAAGAACTTCCATTGACATGTATCTCAATGCCTAGTGAAATCCAGTTCTCATGAAAGGTTTTATCTTCATCAGCAATAATGCAGTCCTGAGTTGGTTTCTGTGATAAGTTTATGCCCACAGCCATAATGATGTAAACAACTGACATTCGTTGACTGTGACTTGTTACTAAGCCACTATTGTGGAACGTATTTTTACAAAACAAAATTTGACATCCTTTTCCACATTCCATTAAACACAACCTTTTTGTACTAGGTGCTTCATGTACAACCGTTTTAAATATTCTTTTATGCCCATATCATGAGGGTGTAACATGCCTGTGAAGTCTGGTGGATAATGCACAACCTTGGTTCCTCATACATCACGTATCTTGCAGATGAGTAGCCCAACTATCCACAAACAACAAAATGTTGCAACCTTGCACACCAATCAAGGCATCCATGACCCTTAAAAACTCTGTGTAAATGGTCATGGTCATTCACACCATTTTGGATGTACAGTATTTACATATTTTTTTTTTTTAAAACAGAGTTTCAATGATCTTCGAAACAAGATTGGCATCTGCTTGCCACTGCCATCTCTGTGAACACACTTAAGGACTGTTACTCTCTGGCACCTTTTCCCCATGGCAGGACTAGTCTTTCAATGTCAGCATTCCATCAGGAAGACAGCTGTAGAAGAGGACAGTCTCATCTGCAATGTGTTATATCCTGTCTTCCCTTCACCACCCCAGTTCCATTTCACACTTGGCCTTGGCATGGTGACATTTTGTGAGTACCCTTACATGCTACAAAAACACAGCATTACCTTCCCCACTTCCAGGAACACTGCAGGTTGTCATTGTGGTCCAATGTAACTTCTGAGGAACAACATATCTGACATAATTGTAAACTGTTTATACCGGCAATTTATAGAGACCAGACAGACAATACTTGTAGAAAAATGACGGGCAAAGGTGTCTGTGTATTTTTTTAAGGGACTTTCCATGACAATTCAAAGCTTAAAACATGAGCCTTGTGTCCACTGATGGAAATTTTCCTAATTTCAAAATCAAGGAACTCAACAACATGAGGAGTCAACTACAGCATATGAAATATTTGCATGCATACAGAAATTCACATAAATCACTCATACATAAAGTTCAATACAAACGACACAGACGTACCTTAGCTTCATGAGAATAGGAACTGATCTTTGACGAAAAATCAGCCACCTTGCTCAGATCAGCTATCATAGACTCGTATGTCTTCCTCTGCACCTGTGACGGCTGTGACAAGGATGACTGCTGCTGCTGTTTCTTTAGTAGAAGATTCTGTTGCTCTGTGTGGGCAAGGAAAGAGGAGAAACTTTCTTTGGGAGTTGGTATTTGAGGAAGTGCACCCATATCAACACCAATACTGCTTCGAGAAGAACCTGCGGCTGCAGGAGAAGGGACAGGTGTTACAGTGATGGTAAAAGGTTTGGGGGCAGGGGATGAAGATGATGATGCTGTGGGGCCCCCAAGTGTCGAGCTGACTGAGGTGGGGGTCACTGACACACTTGGATTGATCAATCCCGATGTACTCGACTTTTTCAAGTCTGAAAACAGTGATTTCTGCTCCTTAGCAGCTGACAGGCCCAATACTATCTCATCCAGTTTACGTCGCTTCTTTTCTTTGCCTATAACTGGTTCTTCTGCTGGCTACAAAAAAGAATACAAATTGATATGGTAATGAATCTTGAATAAAACATTGCATCATATTTTGCATGCTCCCCTCCCAAAATAGACAAGGGGTCAGCCAAAGTTTCCTGTGGTGTGCCACTTTATACAGAATACACATTTACTGTATACCATCACTGTTTTGAAATTCTTACAGTGATGGTGCTGCACATTCAAGTCTTCTGCAGTGTGACACTGTGTTGCTGGGTCAGCAGTTCCACTACTCACCCAACAACACTGAAAGAAATACTAATTACAAGGTCAACTTATACTTACACAATTATTTTTCTTCATAAGTTTTCCCAACATTTCATCCAGTTTACTTTTCTGTTTATTTTTTGAGGGCATTGAGAAGTCTTGCACTTCATTCATCACCTCCTTGCTCTTGGTAACATCAGATGAATTCATCTTTGGAAGGCCTGATGACAGATCTATAGGTGTCAGGGTGCTGGATGTTCCTGGGATCACAGCTGGTCCCAAATTCTTGGGTGACGAGTGATACTTCAGATCAAATGGCATTGACAAAACACGAGGGTTCTGCTGATGTGCTGGTGGGGGCTGCAGACTTGTAACTGGAGCTACGGGGGTGGAACGTCTGGTGCAAAAAATTTAGTCATTGTAGCAGAAAAGATACTCAATATCAACTCTTTGGTGTTGAAATTAAAGCATGATGTGATGTGCAACAGACAGGAATTTAAATGGGGGCTGCATAATGAAGGCCATGACAGGCCGTTGGTTAAATCTGTCATTCAGAGTTATAAGCATCATACTGCATGATGGGTATACCTAATATTGGATGCCAAAGTGTTAACCAACCAGAAATAAAAGTACAAAATACACAATTTCAAGGTGTCATAGAATGGTGCTTCTACTGCCACCGCAGCACGTCTTACAGTTTCCGTGCTCTGTGCTTGATGAGGAGTATCAATACAACATGAGCTTCATGTCAAGTTGCATAACAATGGCTAAATCTTCATGTTATGTGTGTCCACAGTCAAATCATGTAAAAGATACATGGAATGGAACAAAGCTTCATACAGGCAACTGCCTTGTTTCAGGGTCTTATACACAGACTACATAAAGCAAAATACATCCAGTATATAGGTTTTTAAACACAAAATTGAAGATCAAACATACATGGACACAAACTTGATTACAAATTAAATTTGTAGAATATCATAAATCCACAACAATATTGCCAAATATCAAGCCTGTGTTTAAATGAAACAAGTTGTACTAATTCTTGTCAGACAAGATGTTCGCAAAGTGGTTATGACATATAACATGCACATGGGAGATAAGAATGCCATTCAACATTTTACTTGCAGAAATGCAAAGAGAACATATGGGAGAGCTACACACTGATGGGGGGATAATATTAAAATGAATTCCAAAGAATCGTGACAATGAATGAACTGGATCCAAATGGATCAGGGCCAGTGATGGTCCTGTCTGAATAAAATAATGAACCTTGCGTTCTATAAAATGCAGGGAACCTTGACCAGCTGAGCAACAAAGTTTGCTCAGTGACGTCACCTGGTTACAACAGAAAGGTTGTGCCCCATTAATGACATGAAATATTTAAGGCTCTGCAGCAAGGGCAGCAGAAAGAGGAGAAATATACATAACTTTGTGCAAATGCAGCAAAACAATTTTTTTTTTCTTTCAGAACACTGTCCATCCATCTTTCTGGTAGAGGCCAGTTGAAATGTGATGGCACACGCGTAGAAACCAGATTTTGTCTTTCAGCGAAACGGACAAGTCCATTTCAATTGGCAGGGGTATCAGTTCAGTTGACTACTGGCAGCCGAGGTGTGCGCATCAGCTTTTATTGTTGGTAGTAATGCTGGATACACCATGTTCTGAGGCAGTGTGAAGGGTTCTGGCTACCCACTCCATTCACCAGTTACCCCTTCACTTTCCCCCCGTGCATCATGGTGTGCCATCACATTTCAACTGGAGTCTACCATCTTGCACTACAGCATAAGTATATGCCACATATTATACTGCATACTACTGGTCCTCCCCTAGAATACTTTTATGTTCTATACATAACCAGGAAAGTCACATAATTTGAAAAAATGTTTGCCAAATGGTTTGCGCTCTTTACTAAGGTAACTGACTGGAAACAGATATCCTTATGAAGAGAACAATATCATCTCCATCAATAGGTTCACAAGGGTTGTAAACTTTTGTGAATGCATTATCTAGCACGTCAGATAGGTTGTGGTGTTTCCAGCCCACCACAATTTGCATAAGTTTTGCCTGCAATGTGTAAAAAAGAGATATATTAGAAACTGATTCACTTAATGGTGTTGCTACAGCAGGAAGGACAGAAGTATTGATCCCAATGCTGCCCTACCATCTGCCAGTCTCACACATAGGACACCACTGTGAAGGGTTGTCCATGAAAGCATGAAGAACTGTTTCTTGTACCTGAATGCCACATAGCGAAACATCTAAACCTGTATGACTAGAAATAAAACACCTGTATAAATAAACTCACAAGACCTTCATTTGTCATGACTGAGCAGTACATTAAAATGTTAACTTTTATTATACACATGCTAACCTTGATTCTTCTGACAATGACTCCTCATTGGTTTCCCAGTGGTGTGATGGTGATGGTTTTGTTAATGAAGGAGGTTGCTGACTAGACACACTGCTGTTCAACAGTGCATGCAACTTAGCTGTAAAGCAAGAACATAATATGTAGATATAACTCACAATACACTCTACACCAATTCAACATGGCAGCAGACATGACAACTTTTGAATTTCAGGAAAATTCTGTAAGCCTGGAAACTAAGATGTCTGATAATATATTTTTTTCCAACTTATGCAAATTATGTTCACAGTTACTGCATTTTTAATTTTGTATTTTGCCCACAGTCTCATTACGAACAGGATATAACTAACGTTATAATATGCATCAAAAGAAAATTGAACTAGACAAGAAAAACACATCTTACTCAGTGAAACCACTATTTAATTAAGTTCTGGGTACGTCTCTTCTTACACTAAAGTCAGGGTTCAATAAATGATTATTAGGCGAAACAGTACCAATAAACTGTTCATATTCTTATAAGACTTAATGCAAATAATTACGATAAATTATTTCCTTAAACACACTGTTTGAGACACTATTCCCACACACACACACACAGACACAGTACATAATCATTAATTATAAACAATTTTTAAAATAATGACATAAATAAAAGAAATGGGTGTGTAGTAATGATTACCAGGAGAGGGAAAATACAAATACTGTTATCACACACAACTGCATTAAGCTGGGGTGTAAAAACTACTTCCACTAACCAAACATTCATTACATATGGGAAGCATGGTTTACACTGGTCTTTGATTGGGATCAGAAAAAAAATTTGCTAAATGTGGTAACAATGAACTGGGACTTCATAGGACACAATTCTATTTGCTCATTGTGCTTTGAAGGAAGCTTAAGCATTTTGGGAAAATGTAAATTCCAGAAACATCAATATTAATTTTTAGTATAACAAGATTCTACATACACACATATGAGGATGGTATCTTAAAGCCAGACTTGGCACACACATGCATTCCCTGAAAGTACAACACTTTACAATCTTAAAGACGTTGCCTTCATTATATTCTACTCACAGCAATAGCATAGTAAAATTTCTCATGTACATCACCCTGTGCAAAAGACAGAAAACCTGTGTGACATATTTCAACCATGCATTTCATGTATATGAAAACTACCCTGTTTTTCCTTTCTTGCCTTCAAAAAACAAACAGGAAAAGTGGCATGGATCTGAAAAGATAGAAAGTTAATTTACGTTTCTTCAACCTGAAAGTCACTGCCCTGTTTGCTTACCTCTCTCTGTTTCTACATCAATTGCTATGTGTCTTTTTCTCTTCTTTGTGGCAGGAAGCCTGGGAACACCATGATCAGTTGTAATAGTGATAACTTCTGATCCCTCTGACAAGGACATGGGTGTTGAAGTGTCCCTCTTTGGTGTAGCATCGGGAGTGCCATGGCAGCTAAGATCCAGTTCCCCACTTGTTCCCAACATAATACTGCTCGTGTTATAAACACTAAAGTTGCGTGCAACAGGCCATTCCTTGTGCTCAACAGCATGGACTATATGCTGCAAACGTACCTCCAACACGTGGTCCTGTTAAACAAATGTGGACATTAATCCATCACTGTCTGTAATGCAGTAAATGCAAAATGAGGTGTTTTGCTTAAATTTGAAGATCCGAAGATTTTTTGGTTAATTTTAGTTTCAGCTCACCTTCATTTTCTGTATTATACAACTTGTCTCTTTCTGTTAGATATTCTGCACTCCATTCAAAATCTTATAATGATTTGGTTTTGCACTGTTCCTTTAATTTGAGGGAAACATCACTTGGAAGACCCAGGTGTAGATGGGAGAATATTAACCTTTTAAATGCCGAGTTAAATCCCAGTTGTAAGTCCCAGCTCTCCGAATTTTTCTGAGTGGGCATTTAAATTTTTTGCATGCTTTTCGAAAAACG
>Ga0123355_10010745_pt1 | contig 14069 bp, 5 predicted proteins | sample TergutEmb28metaG_3_FD_89872 | JGI IMG/M metagenome (GOLD analysis project Ga0123355, IMG submission 89872) | Embiratermes neotenicus P1 segment gut microbial communities from Petit-Saut dam, French Guiana - Emb289 P1 | ecosystem: Host-associated > Arthropoda: Insects > Digestive system > Gut ... | reverse complement strand
TTCGATCCCAACTGGTGTCAGTGGAATTTTTTATTGACATAAAATCCTTCCGATCGCACTATGGTCCTGGGGTCGACTCAGCCTCTAACAGAAATGAGTACCAGGAGTATTTCCTGGGGTAAAGGCAGCCGGTGCGTAAGGCTGACAAACTTACCACCTTCATGAGCCGTTGTCACGATATCTGGGAACCTTAACTTCCTGGAACCCTCTGGGCCTGTCCAGGCCTGTAACGGGACTGCTTTACTTTTTTATGTTTATTGCGTCTTTGGACATTTGAGTAAATAAAACTGTATTTTGTCCACACACACACACACACACACACAAACATTTAATCTTTTCTTATGACGAATATGGGTTATGCTCCTAAAAATCATTTATTGAATGTACTTTGTCAGGGAGGCACAGGTTGTCTGGTGTGAAATAGAGGTGGACATACACATGTCACTGAGATGAAGGCCAGACATAAAAAAATGATGAACAATTTGCGTTTCGAAGAAAGAATAAGTGAAGAAAATATAAAAGAAATAATGAAAATAAAATACAGCAAAACGAAAGAAAACAGTAAGAAAGCGAAGAGATAATGGACGATCTGTACCCACTTCCAGAACGTAACCTCACTCTAACCCCACTGCCTTGTGACTTTTTGTTCTGCCACAAGTATTTCTGGGCGAGCTTCATTTCTTGTTGCGTTTTGTGAAAGATGAGATGAGGCCCTTGTCTACTCAGACAAGGATGCATTTTGTTCGCTCCCAGAGGTTAATCATGTTTCAACCATAACTCGGGTAGGTATAAAGTTCTGCCGGCTGCTATAACCAGATGTCTCTAGTGCAGCCATCACCACTAAAATATGGCCAAGGGCGACGAATTTGTTACGAGACTAGCTGAGCATGCCTGGGTGTGAAATGGAGGGTGAAACAAGAAATGATGCGGTGCCAGAGAGGGATGAGTGTGTTCCCTCTCATTTTTTCACTTTTGAACAATAAGCAGAATGTTTCATATGAAGCGTGTATTTCACAGTAGAGCTAACTGATTCTTTTTCTCTTAGCCGCACATTTTAACGACCGAAGGCGTCTCGTGCTTTATGGCGAAAGCATTGCGACTTCGTTTTAAAGACAAGACTTAAAATAACAATAAAAACATTATCAATGACTAATTCCTTAACTACATATTACATAGAAAAGTCAATAATATAGTAAAACAAGGACAAATTTGACACTGCAAGATTCCCAGATAAGCTAAATGTTTGTGATAAAATGTTTTACATAAATCTATTGCTTGGCGTTAGTTCACCAATCAGTTCTACTGGCGAGATATTTCTCCACAAGGGAGACCGCACTTAACCACGCCTTTGTTCAGACGTTCCTCCATACATGCCTATATAGCAGTTACGTGACTGACCACTGCGACGTCTCTGAACGATGATACACTCCCGACAAGGATCCTGACCCACTGTTATGTGAGAGGGTAATATTTTGTTGTAAAATAGGTAGCGTATTCAGCATTGCGTCTAGACTATGCACTGGACGGCTTGGGATTTCAATACCGGTAGGAAAAATACATTTTTCTCTTCTCCAAAACCTCCGGCTAGCACTGCGGTCCACATAGTCCCCTATTCAATTTTTACCGCGTTTCTTTCCAAGGGGCAAAGCGACCGGGGCATGAAAGTAACCACTTCCATCCAACTCCGAAGTCACGGATGAGTGCAGCAGTACCCTACTCCAACATACGACTTCATGGCTTGGACAGGAAGAGCTTTATTGTTTTCAAGAATATTGTAAAAATTGTGCGATATAACTGACAGCTCTTCATTGTGCACACCAGATGTGGGTCATGTGAGAGGGACAGGAAAGAATGATAAAATGCCAGCAAGGAATGATAAGACGATACAGAAGCGAAATGCAAATGTTCTCCTAAGTACACTAATCGACGTAAATATGTAGGCGTGGAGAAGTTTTAGGTTTACATTCTGAAGGAATTAAGGACGTATTGGCACACAGCAAGGCCCTTGTACACATTGCACCCCATTCTACTTATAATCACGTAACATACAGGCATACACAACGCTGTCACTATTTAAGATATGGTGTACACCTGGAATTTAATTCACACTAAGATTAATTTTATTTTCGTAAACAGTTTATTGTCCACAGCGTCGCATCAACTGCACAGGCCATGAAGGGGAATGTGAAAGTGCATGAACAGTGTAGGGACGAGAACGCGCACGCGCCCAGAAACACTTATAGATAGCTGTTTACATTAGGTGGCTGTACAAGCTGTACTGTTTTAATGGAAGTTCCAATACATCGAGAGTTTGTATAAAATTTTACAGCATAAAGTTTAATAAACCGCCTTAATGGGTCTCATCTTCTTACATATGTACAGAGAGGTAATGGAGTTTTCACGAGTGAGCCGCAAGAAAGCTAACGTTCTTGAAAAGCTGGACGGAATATTACGGAATAAAGTCAAAGACGCCCTGCTCATCCTTCTTTATTTTTGCAGTGTCATGGACGGACACAAGACTGGTTTTGTTGAGCCCCATAAATTGTCATTGGGCAGCCAGTGTTTATAGATACAGGCACATTCAACAGACACCATGAAACTACACAGGCCTTTCGAGTTGCAACAACATGCTCGTGACACTTTAGGTTCCTCTAATGGTGTTGACGAAGATTCAAGTCTTCTGTGACGTGCAGATTCGTTTATTATTACAGACTTTTCGGAAACACTTCCATCGTGTATCATCAATGTCAAAGCAGTTCAAAACGGATGTCACACGTGCAAAGACAGCACTATTTTTCAACTTCCCCACCCTGAAGATGGAGACAGCACGGTTCCCCGAACTGTCGCTAAACATGCAGCTACTTCGTCTTGAACCAGAATATTTGAATCGTCATAACATGTTTTCGTGACATGCTTTGGTCTCAGTCATAAATGTTAACAGGACCGGACGTGCACTTAGAGCAACCGATTAATTGCGTTTCGATTCCCACCAGGAACAAGAAATTTATCTCTTCTCAAAGCGTCGAAACCGACTGTGGGGCCTACCCCAGCCCCTTGTTTGTCTCATACCGGAGAATGGTCCAGCAGACAGGACATCGAGATACCTAACCACTCCAACTGGTACCGAGATTAAGAATAAGAGGAGCCAGAAGCCTACCTCTGTTGCACCACAAGCCTTCATGGCCTGCACAAGCACACGTCTTCCTCTTTCTACCAGACTGTTGCATCCAGTAACGTAACAAACATAAATATGATAAGGAAAATGAAACAACAGGCCCATTGTACGTTTCAATCTGACAACAAAGCACAACCTACTAACATGACCTGCTCATATCACATACACGTTCACCCCCCCCCCCCCCCCCCCCTTCACACACACACTCACACACACACATAATCTGTCGAAATGCGTAGCGTGTGTATATCACAGGCTTAGGTTAACTGTTGTATGTAATCTGTTTTTTCTTGGACGGAAAAACATAACACCGATTGAAAGTGCAGCAAGACGCATAAGTAAGCTCGTTCCTCCGTTTAATTTATTTTATGAGACGGTCATTATGGGAACAGCACACAGTTTGAGGAGGATAAATGTGCAGTATCGCAGATAATTTCATTCCTAATAACCTTCACATCAAGCTGCTAAATGCTGAGTTCAAAGGACACGATTTCACACTGGTTCATAAACAGGGTAATCAGTAGAATGATGAAAAATTATATAATAATAATAATAATAATAATAATAATAATAATAATGAAGACGATGGCGTTAACTATGACGATAATCTGTAGACACAGCCTGAGAATTATTATAAGGCTAAAGTTCAGTTCTTACGGATGGAGAGGAATGTAAAAGACACACTTCCTTCTCTTCCTACAGTCTTGTATCTGTATCAGTCGAGCAGGCAGTTCCGACTCCACGTCGCAGTGAGCTGACGAGAGACAAGGAGGACCTCAGCCATTTCTCCTCAGGGAAGAGCGAGACACAGAAAAAGTAATTTTCCGTCTTATTTGAGGAAGAAAGAAGAAGTCTGTAGATTAAAGTCTGTGCTGAAGAACCAAGCGAAGAGCAAAGCTGGGATAAGAGAAGGGGAGAGGAGATTGGAAACGGGAATCGAAGCAGAAAGAAAAAATGTCAGAACTTACTTTTTTAAAGCGAAAAGTTGACGTTTCGCAACAACAAAGAGAGCGAGAGAGAGAAATTGATTTGAAAGTTTAGATAGAATAAAGAATGATGTATCTGCCCCGAGTAAGCTGCTCGAGTTTTCTGTTTCTTTTTTGATTTGTCAAATGTTTCACTTGCGTGTATCTTGGTACTTACAATGCACCAAAAGGGGCGGTTCCGCGCGTCTCCTTCGAAAAATTCTACTCCAAGGGGCAAAACGAGTTATACAACCACAGTGTACACGTATGTCAATTTTATTCGACGGTATCCCAGTATTAAGTTACAATATTATTATTAGGTCTATGGAATATTACTTCATAGTCTGAAACAACACACGTTTGTAGCCAAATGTACAAAAGAAGAAGAACCTTTAGGAGGTTGAACTTCTTATAAACAATGTTTATAAATAAGAATAACTGAGCAGGCCGCAGGTAATACAATTTGGATTTGTACAATACGGACTGGTAGATCATGTGAACGATGAAAACATAAAATGGGACTGAAAAAGTTATATTATAGGCTTATAATAATAATAATAATAATAATAATAATAATAATGCAGACAGGAATGTTGTGCAAAAAGAAGCGGAAAATAAGTTAAAATGCAAGAGTGTATATATAGAGATACAACGAATGTGGAACCTGAAATGTACGATTATACCAGTAATAATTGGAGCCACTGGAATAGTAACGAGAAGCTTAGGGAACAATTTGGAAGCTGTACCAGGAAGACATTCGACAGATTCACTACAAATACATCTATACTTGGAACATCACACATAATACGGAAAGTACTGCAGTGTGAAGCTTGAAGCCTGAGCGGTGGGGATCACCGCTGGTTCAAGAGAAGTACCAGGAAGAAAAGGCCTGTGACAAGACATCCATATCGTATAATAATAATAATAATAATAATAATAGTTTTCCGTAAAAAGCAAAATGTGTGTCTAGTCACAATATAACTTATCGTAATGTCTATTATCTATTTCGTCTTCTGCATACAGTAGCTTATAATTTAAGCATAACTTGTTACTTAACGGAAATAAATTATTATCATTATTATTGTGTCCGAACCAATTGTATTTTTATCAGACAACTATCTGTTACTACTTCCTGTCGGATCGTTATCACATCAACGTAGTCTATTTAGCCGACACCATACATGCAGCAGAGTAGCTGAAACGATATTCTAAACTTGATAAAACTTTTCAAATATAAATGACTAAACTGTTTCGAAGAAAGCTTCAAAACCGAATTTCCACATAAGTAAAGTAAAACTGAACGTAATATATGTTATAGTGTACAATGTAATAGATATTACATGGTTTAAACAGAAGGCCAGATTCCAGAGACATGAAACAATGAGCAGGAGGCAACATTCTTAAAATTCTTCTATCCGGAAAAGACAGAGGTTTCAGTTCATTATTCTGTTCAAAACATACGGATAACGAACTTAGGAATGGTAGGTAGAGTCTAGTTGAAATGTGATGGCACACGGTGACGCACGGGAGGTGAAGTGAAGGGGAAACTGGCGAATGGAGTGGGTAGCCAGTACCTTTGACGCTACCTGGAAACATGGTGTATCCAGCATTACTACCGCTGATGCGCACAACTCGGCTGCCAGCAGTCGACTGAACTGACGCCCCCGCCGATTTAAATTGACTCGTCCGTTTCGCCGAAAGACGAAATATGGTTTCTGAGCGTGTGCCTTCACATTTCAAATGCAGTCTAATTCATTTGTGTATGATCCTCTCTGCGCCTACGGGCACGTGACACACAACGAGACATCTTCAAGACAACTGACCTCGATTTGTCCAGAACCGTTCTGGATTTGGAGGAATCGTAAGGAACATGAAAATGTCCGCATTTATATGAAAAAGCAATGTTACAGGTATAATTGTCTCTAAAATTCCTCCAACATTTATTGGTACGATATACGAGTTATTTGCCCGTAGTTAAGGAAGGAATTCACAATAGCATCAGTGCAAGAAAATAACAGACATGTACGTTTCGAGATGGCAAACCTCTCACACTTCTCGCTCTGACGCTTGTCCTAATTCCAAGTGCCTATTCCCTTCACAGCTATAAGCAGTCTGTTATATTTACAGCATGTCTACAATGAGACCTAAAAAAAATTAATTATTTTATATTCTTCCATAAAATTATATCCAAAACTTATGGCGGAAATCAAGATAGCGCCTACCCTTCTCTTTGAAAGAGGCATATTAAAATTGACTTTTACTTCACTTTAATTATCAATCAACAAATGCACTTACATAAAATTTCACATTAAAACACTTAAAATCGCTCCGACATATTTCGATCCTACGATCATCCTCAAGGAGCTACGTTGTTCCTTGCTAAAGTCATTTTAAAAACATTCACAAAATAATTCCTTTATATTAACAGGATGTTGTGGCAGCATGTCGTGTTGTGTAACAACACGACATGCTGCCACAGCATACTATTAATATGAGGGAATTAATTAATGAGTGTTTTTGAAATGACTTTAACCAGGAACAACGTAGCTCCTTGAGGATGAGCTTAGGATCGAAACATGTCGGAGCGATTTTAAGTGTTTTAATGTGAAATTTTACATAAGTGCATTTGTTGGTTGATAATTAAAGTGATTCTACGAAATGCACGGTGCAATAATATAGACAATAAAGATGACTTTTATGTAATACGATATAAGAAAAATCAAGTGGCTTAGGACAAGTTCCAGCAGCGTTCTTTCATAAATGCACTAATAAAATTATGATTTTCATGAAAGTGGAAATTAATTGACCATCCGGTCGAATACGAGTTTTCAAAGAACAAAACCACACAAGAAATGTAAACGGAATTCAAACATCGGAAATGCCGACCTCCTATATCAGATCAAAGAGAATCCAAACATATTAAAGATTTATTCATATCTATATACGCGTTATTTACTATAATGTGGCAATTTATTACAGGCATGCTGGTACAACACCAATAATAAGACTATTAGCAACTTCAAAACAAAGCACATTGTACTCCCTGAAGATGGACCGATAGGACTGAAACATGTAGGAGGAAAATGACGACATTTTATAAAGTGATATGTTTTTAAAGTTTTAATATGTAAATAAATATTTTAGGAACATACAACAGTGCAATTGGTTGGTTAATATAATAAAGAAGAATCCAAGACTTGACAGCCCGTATCTTTAGCAAATGAAAGAACGCATGGTTAACACTATAAATTGTAGTGCTGTGCACGACTAACGTCAGAGTAAAACCACTGAATTTTTGTCATAAGCTTCATTTATGTCTTCTGTAAAATTCCTGGAATAAACAGCAATTTATTTCCTACACAACTTTCACCCATTGGCCTTGGTGATAATAACAGGCCTGAAGATGACCAAGATCGGTCGAAACATGTCGTTTGAGTAACACAATTTGCTGAAAATACTTTAATTAAGAGCTATATTAGAGGTAAAACACCCTCTTTTCCGTGTGAGGTAGGGAAAGACTCTGCAATGCAGAAAAATTTTATTCTCTAAAACCTTTCAGTAAGAATGACCAACTCACTTGAAGAAATTTACGACTCCCAACCCTGAACCTTGTTGCATTATAAAGGGATATAAGCACATATATATGTGTGTATATATATATATAACATCGGAATAGACTTGTACATAATTAATGGCATGCAGAACAACAATAAGGAAGTCACGTGTTCCTACGCTGAAATCTAAATCAACTCAACTCAACGTCTCCATTGTTCTTAAACAGTTCATTTTATCAAGATTCCCCTCTCTTATGAATCTTATAACTTCCTGACTGTGTTCTCAGGATCCTATACTGAACTGCTTCACACCTTCACACTACATTTCAAGAAACATGAAATATCTTCACACAGTTCCAGTATGTGCAACTGTAACAGGCCACGTGCCTGGTACGATCTAAAGACAGCAAACTCCAGCATAGTAGAGTCTGAAATGATTATCCAGCTTCTGTTAATCCGTCGATTTGTATTGGAAGCAGGTGTCAGCTGTACTGGAGAGAGCACACAGTGCACACAGAATGCTCTGGCTACCTTCTGTGAGTAGAGAGGTTCAGCAGAAAACGAAATAATCTTCCTTGCTTATACAAGAAGGGAAGAATTGACGAAAAACAGAAAAATCTTTCAATCTTCTAAGACAGGTGACGAATAGAAAGAAAACTGGAAACTCTCCCTAGCTTCTTTGGGAAGCGACGAGTAAACAGAAAATGAGAAGCTGTTTCGATCTTCTGTGAGAAGCGACGAATACAGAGAGTGGGGGTTACTGCACCCAGATCTTACTACGGCAAAGCAGTAGGCAGAATTTGAAAGTAGAGAGAGAAAGGTTGTAATCTCTCCCAGCTTCTACGAAATGAAGTCCAGGTAGACGCCACGAGTAGATAAACAAATTTTCTGGGCCCTTATGCTTGTATAATTGCGGCCGATCTTAGCGGCCGCAATCATAAGAGATACTTGTTAGACAGTGCTCCACGCCTCCTCAGTTATTCACAGTTACGAAGGGTAAATTCTTGGGGAGGTCTCTAAACCTACAAATTTAATTATAGCCCTAGATGTGTTTAAATACTAATCATTCACGTTCATGCCATCGCCAACCACTAAATAAATGAAGGGATCCCCTGGTTTGTTACCTATAAAAGCAAACGTTGCCAAAAGACACTAAATTTCAGCAACTTGAAAATTTTTCGCCTGTAAGAAGACTACTGCTCTGTGCAGATAAAGTGCGTTACGAACTCCTTCGGTAGAAATAGACGCTGAAATATCGACTGAAGTAGTTATATATAATCTCTACTATAGTTTATCTTTCCCACATTCTGGTCCCAATCGTAACTACTGAAAATTCTAAAGGTTAACCTGCATAACAACAGCCTTAGCCTTTCATATATAAATGCAGAAATCAAGACATAGACGATATTTCTATAGATATCCCGTATGATAAAAACAGTCTACCCCATAATAAAAGCAGAGATTTCGCAACAAGAGTGACGCCACATGGGGGAAACAGAGAAGCTGTTGCCATTAAGGGTGACAGTATGGACGGCGTCTTCACGTCAGCTGACCCCACTTTGCAGCCTAGGGTCACGCTCCATGGCGTGATCACGCAACAACCGGATGTCACTCTCTATCTCGTGCCGCGTTATGGATAATAACCGACAAGAAGCACGGAAAATGGAAGTCTCTGTAGCAGCCGCCCCTGGAAACTTGATTGTACTCCGCTTGAAGCATTTGAAGACCACTGTGCACGCGCTTCGTATTCCTGAGTACTGAGTTCGAATCTCAGCAGCGTGGATCATATATAATTTCAGAATTTTCCGGTCTTTCAACACTTGTACTGGATGAATGCTGAGATAGGTGCCTTACAACAGCACACTACCACTATCACCTACGTTATCTATAACTGTTCACTCAAATTCTTCCTATTATTCTACGCTACGCCAACTATGTGGTTGAGAAATTCTCGTTAAATATGATCAACCGATCAATTAATAAAACTCTGAATCGATACGTTTCAAGAAAATGACTACCTTTAACTGTGAGAGTTACAGTTATGGTTGATTCACTGAAGCAAATACAGACGGATAAAATGTGTTTAAAGTAACTAGTGCAGAGGGAAATGCATATAAAATTTTGTTTAGTTAAAATCATGGAAATAAATCAAATGGCGGATTTAGTTATAGGAATAATATTAAAATGAATCTTAGATGAGGTATGAATCAGTTCATTCTCCTACACTTGCCAGAACTGCATTCAGTTTTGGACTGCAATTATATATATATATATATATATATATATATATATTTTTCAGACTGACTGGACTCTATGAAGTGTTCAACGAATTTTTTGAAAAGTGGGATTGGTTGGTCTGTTTTGTAAACATAAGCCTCTCAGGTACAATCCCAGAATATGTATGCTTTCTTTATCAATATTATAATGCATAGAAGATATGATTTAAAGGAGGAATAACATTCGAAATAATAAATTAAAATTTAATGAAGTAATTACAGGGAAGATAGGATATGCTGAGAAATTGAAGCTCATGCAGAAATTCTACCAGCGCTTTAGGATTTATGGCCACTGTACGTACCGGTAAGGATATGGAATGAAAAGGAGAGGTAAATTCAGTCAAAAACACAACTATAAATATATGGCTAAATGATGGTGTTTATTAGCAATAGAAAACTACTTGTTTCGGCCTATAGCGGCCATCATCAGGTTTTGACAGCTTACTTGCTGTAAGAGTTTTATATAATATGCATAAACCACGTGGCGATATTGAGGTCCCATCATCGTTATTGTTTGCGTGCGTTTGTTAAGTTAAGTTTGGTGGGATGTCCATTGCGTGAGAAGATTTATATGTAGCTATGGAATGAACTGGATTAAGCATACAGTAGAAAACACACAAATTACAGTTTTAATCATCATTATCAGCAACACAATCTACAGAGCATATATTACTCCTGGCTTCTTCCTTCCTAATGGGCGTTCGACTCCCCATCTTTTCCTGATCTACCTAGCTTTCTTCTTCCGGATGGGATGTAAAACTGAACAAAGCTGGGATTATGTACACCATTCGCTCTTAATGAATGATGCATCTACTTGCGTTTATAATTCCAAACAATCGAGTAATACACATTATATTGTAAGTATTAAGTTTATATGACAGCAGCTAGATTACAGACTACTCAGATATCCCAGGCTTTCAAACGGCTTTGAAGGAATACAACGCTGTAGAGCAGAACCAATTTTGGAAGGCTCATTTCTATGTTAATGCAGACATTTCCCACGTTTCATAGAATCCGAAAACAAATTGTATTCAAAACAGCCAACCTAACAACTGAAATACAAACCACGCGATATCACTTCATTTTTTCTAATAATAATTTTTACACACCTAAGCAAAACGTTCCGTTAAAATTCAAAGTGTTAGCAATTCATTTCTTATCTTCATCCCTGGCCCCTGTCTTTACATTCTCTAGCCTTTCGCTCCTCTTCCCCTGCCTTTGTAACCCTAACCTCTATTACGGTGAAACACTAAATTAACCCTTTAAACGCCAAGCTAAATCCCATCTGCCATCTACTGGCATTGTTAGGAGCTCACCATACTTTTCACGTTAGCAGGTCAAGGGTTAAATTACGTCTTTATACTAGGGACGACAGTTTTGGAAATGGAGCTTCTGTCTGTGTAAACACGCGAAAAGTACACAGTACCAAAGGACACGATGTGACAAACACAAGAAATACAATCATTAAAAACATTCAGTTATTATCCTCAAGAAATTAGTCTAAGCAAAGCATTTCCTTGTATCTTCTTCGTTTTGTTATCCTCTCCTTCGTTTCAATAAGAAGTACAGAAAAATCTGAGTTTCCTGCAGCAACGCCACCTGATGGCAGCAAAAACGGTATTGGGGATTCGTTGTTTATATCCGGTATTATTGTGAAACATTTACCGGAAATATGTAGTTCTAAAAAACGAAACAACGTTGTTTATTCTGTCAGGTTGTCTTTACACTTTTGAAGAGGTTCGCGTTGATGTTTAAAGTTTGTGTGCGTTTGGAATAAGGATAAATATAAATATAAGTTCAGATCAAAGAGGAACAAAGAATAAGGCGCCATTCCCTTTGGGAAATAAAAAGGTGAGCCTAGACTTCGGACCACAAAACCAGAGTCGCGACCCAAACCTGCGTCCCAACAGCCTTGCAAATTTTTACTGAACTTCCAAAATAACCAATATTATATGTTTTTAACCAAAGTTTTAATTTAATTGAGCAGAAAATAAAACTGGAAGAAGGTGAGAACTGTGTTTAATTTTTATCTTATATATATATATATATACACGTATATAATGACCGCGATTTTATACGGTGATACGAATATATATATGTATATATATATATATATATATTCGTATCACCGTATAAAATCACGGTCATTTGTTGGGGGAATCTGCAGTATGTGTGTTTCGTAATTTCAATGGAATTTGATATTTCAGTTCGTGGAAAATGAAGTTTGAAAAAGTCTCGTCTCTGAAACATGATTACTATAAAGCTCAATTTAAACAGCTGTCTTAACGAAACTTTTAAAGTTCACGGCGTGTATATTCAGTAAGACAGCAATACCAGAATGAGTTTATCTCTCAATGACTAATGTAAAGGAGTGGATCAATGAAATACTGTCCATGGAGACCGCAGTTAAAAATATAAAAAAAAAACTTTCGTTAGAATTCCAACGGTTATTCCACTAATAAATACAAATGCTTCCAGACTCTGAAACACAGGATAATAATAATAATAATAATAATAATAATAATAACAATAATACACGTAATTTGGGAAATTTATTCCAATAAATTGTCAAAATTTGCCCTATGTTTTCGTCTCCTCTGCTCGTCTTTTTTCGCTTTCTTTTCTCTTTTTTCTCCTCTCATTCTCGTTTTCCCCATACTTCTTCTCTTCCATTTTTTCTTCATCTTCTTATTTCGCTGGGATCTGTTTCATTTTATATGGAATAAGGGATAAAAAGCCACCAATTTTTCTCTTTTTTCCACAGAATTTCTTTTTTCATTTTGTTGCCAACTTTTCTTCTTTTTCAGATATCTCCCACTACCTGATTAAACCATCTTATTCTCTTCCCCCTCACTCGTTTATTTCCGTGTAATTTTAAACATAATGCATGTCAGCATCTTTAATGCATCTGCTACGTTGACGTGGCGAAAAACTGTATTTGTTTCCGTTCCTACTCTATTGACAAATTATAAACTACAAAATCTACAAATTCTTTATAAATCCGTTTCTTCTTGTGTTCCTTTAGCATTTCTGAAACGTTTCTTGTGAACTGCTTAAATCTTTCTTTTGTGTCTCTGTAAAAATGTCCATGTTTCGGTGTTGAATGTTGGTTCGTTGTTTCTCCACGGAGCAAGCATATTTCGTGTCATGAATAGCAAAGCGATGGTTGTATCATATTCCTCCCTTTAATATGCATATTCTATTGTGTAAGGACCACATTACACTTCCTCTCTGGTCGGACAGTCGCCGCGATGGGGGATCTTACAGGTGAATTTCCTGAAGGAGACAGCCTATCATCCTGTCCGACTCAGTGGCCACAGAATCAATACCCAGCAAGCGCTTCCCCTACCCAACCCTGACGTCACACATCACAGTAACCAATCCCAGAAAAGCTAAAGTTAAAGTATATTTCATAACGCGTCTTGTCAGGTTTCTGTGTCCAGTTATACAAGTTCATCTCTTTGGAGTACCTGCAAGGAGTGAGAATGAACGGCTGTTAATTCTATTGGTCCTGTTTCTATGTCGGGCTTTCTCGTAATTAATTTAACCTTTAAACAAAATGGTAACTATATGTACCATGTATCTTGACATTAAAAACTATTTATTCTGCCCAAATACTGTAAAGCAAGCGATTATTTCCTTCAAAACATTGAACTATATTTCTTTGTAAGTAACATCCCGTGTTCTCTGCAAGGTTGAAACGAATGGTTAAATATTGTTTAGAGAAACTGAAGGCTTCAATTGTTAATTTCACTAACAAGTGCTTTTTGCCAGGTTTCATGTATACACAACTGTGTTGTTCAGGGTGAAGTTCTATTGCGGTATCAGGCCTTGTTGTTGGAAGATTGAATTGTCCGGGTTTTAAAGGAACGTAGTGTCTTCATCTTCAGGATGAGGGGTCCGAGATTTTTGGGTCCTTTTCCCTTCGAAGAAGAAAAAAATAAGAAAAAGAATAAGAAGAAAAATACATTACGTTTCTCCTTTTTTGTTTTTAAGCTTTCGCCGTGTTCTAAATGTAATTTATTCCTTTTTGGGTAATTCCCCGGCGTCTGAGTTCTAATTGCCGACGTTTCGGAACTCACTATCGGTTCCATCTTCA
>Ga0123355_10010743_pt1 | contig 14070 bp, 20 predicted proteins | sample TergutEmb28metaG_3_FD_89872 | JGI IMG/M metagenome (GOLD analysis project Ga0123355, IMG submission 89872) | Embiratermes neotenicus P1 segment gut microbial communities from Petit-Saut dam, French Guiana - Emb289 P1 | ecosystem: Host-associated > Arthropoda: Insects > Digestive system > Gut ... | reverse complement strand
TTTCACTTTCTCAGTATCATACAAACCGTAGATACTTGATAACTCCTCAACTTCATCATCTGTCCATTTTTTGTACTTCTGTCTCACAGTTTCTCTCACCTCTCTTCAATGTATTGTATGCGAAAGTCTGTAAAAGGGTTACTTATAATTTCCGGTTTTAATTAAGTCCAGTAAGTTCTTTTTGTCTTTGAGGGCTTTGTACCCAAATTCATCTATGGAATTTTCAACGATTAAATGGACGAAACGGCACACGTATTTTTGCCCAGGTCTTTCAGTTCTTGCGCGTGACTGTTCATACATTGACAGGGAATGATTTCTACTATAATATATCGACGTTCGGGCTTTAACTAAATCAATACCAGAATTACCGCTTTGCATTTGAACCGCAATTATAGCGTTTTCAGAGTCTTCTGTCGCTTTCCAGTCTGCTAATTCATTAACCCTTCCTGATAACTCAAAAATTTTAACTCCTTTGATAGCAGTCTTGATTCTTTTAACATCTTCTTTGAATTGATAGAAGATGACAAGAGGTTGCGGTTCTAGGTCTTCTAATACTTCTTTTAATAACTCAATTTTTACATCATTCATATGTATCATTTGCCCTTCAACTTTAGTGTAACCACTAGTCATTTCAAGACTACGAAGGATTTTAGTAAGTGTGTTACTTACTACTAAAGTTTCCCCATCTTCCAAGGTTGTTATGAACTCCTTAGTTAATTCATCATGCGCGGCTTGTGATTTTAGGTCTAGTCGCGTGGTTCTCACAATATCGGGCAAATGACCTTTTAACCCAATATCTAAATCTTTCTGTGCACATGTCAGCGCTAACTTATGGAATTTCCCCATCAATTCATCGGTATTGATGGGTTTTCCTGTTATAGGTGGATTCAAACTAATCATCTGAAAGTACCGACTACGAAAGTTAACAAAACTTGTACCGAATACTTTAGTATCTAAAAAACGGAACTGTGCATAAATGTCTAAAGGTGAGTTAGCTATCATTGTACCTGATAGGCACAATTTATACTTAGTATTCTTGCCTAATGTACGTAGACCTAGACTTACTTTTGAACCAGGGCTTTTTATTCTGTGGCTCTCATCAAGTATTATGTAATCTGCATGCCATTGTGCTAAAACTGAAATTAATGGTTCTCGCCAAACGATGTCATAGTTTACGACAATAACCGTCTTTAATTTCATTTTAATCTGCTTGATTTTTTCAGCTTTCACTTTAGTACTCAGGTTCTTTTTCTCAGTGAAGTCGACAATATTAAATACCCCAGGCTCAACGAAGGTGTTTATCTCAGTGCGCCATGTCTTAATCACAGATTTAGGTGTAACTATCAGAATTTTATTGGCATCTTTACGGGCGATAATTGACATAATAGCACATAATGTCTTACCACTCCCCATCGTATAATCAAGTGCGCTATGAGGTTTGGACATAATCCAATCTAACCCTAATTTTTGGTGTTCCCATAATTTTAACTCACTCATTCCAAATCTAGCTCCCAGTCATACGAATCCGCCAGTTTCAACTCAAAGATTTCCTCTGACATTTCTTGGCACTGTTCGGCAAGAACTTCAAAGTCTCTTAGCAATCGGCAATAGGCTTTCTGTAGGGCGCTATATTCTCCCCGGACTTTCTCTAGCTCTCTAGCCTGGTCATCCCCCACAATAGGTACGTTCACAATCATATAACCGTCTATGTGGGCTAGGCATTCATCTAATAATCCTTGCATCTCGTTTGTCATCTTATTTTACATCCTCTCTCAGATTCATTTTAAGGGGTCTACACGCTCTCAGAACTCTTAGGGGTAGTTTATATCAAGAATTAAATTCTGAGAGCGTGTAGGGCTATTCAGAGACGTGTAGATTATCTCCTAAAGGAAATTATGATTCACGCCGTACCTTTCGCCTAATTTTTTCATGCCGCACTTATACATGTAGTTCGCAAAACTAGCGCTGTCACCCTTTGCTATTCGCTTGTCTCGTAGGTCTGTAATCGCTTGCCTATCTGCTAGGTACTGAAGGGTTACTTGTTTCTGTATCATGCGTTATCATCCTTTCAATTTTATAATTATCACTTAGTGTCTGTGTCAAAATATGAGGAACCGCCATGGCTAATTGGCTCAATCCTTACAGGAATAATTCTTCTAGTAATTCGATACAATAACTGCCTACTGTGGAGAACCTATCATCATTAGTCTGGCAGCGTTTAATCTCAATCCCTTTCTGTCTCGATGCTTTGGAAGCTTTTCTACCAGCCAAATTACACTCTTTGCCGCTCCAACCCATCGCATGAAAGTCGTTGAATTTGTTAATTGTCCAATAGGCATCTGAACCGTTTAATTGTATCTTTAGTTCTTCTAATTGACCTTTCAGTTCTTCCAGCTGTGCATTTTGGAGTTCAATAGTTCTTTCTGCAATACCTAAGGCTCTTTGTTTCACGTCGTCCGGGGTGTCGCCCACAATAACAGGAACATAACCGCCGGTTTTACGGATGGATGGAAGGACTTCAGAAGTAACCCATTTTCTAAAAGGCTTTGCTTGCGGTTTGTCTGAACGTAGGATTACAGAATATAAGCCGGATTCGCTTATGATTGTCGTTTTCCTGCGCTGTTTTATGCCGTTTGAGCTAGTGTAGATTAAATCTACCTCAGCTTTTTCATCGCCGTCAAGCCTGTCAGGTACATCCCTAGAATTCTGGATTTCCAAAACCGAGCATACATCTTTAAGCACAAACCAAGGTTCGTTTTCAATCATCACAGTCCGCACTTCGTTTGATTCGAATTTGAATACCAAGTTTTTCATAATATCATCAAACCTTTCAGTTAAAGTAGCGTGTTAAACGCTCTATAGGTTACCCACAATAGGTAGATAACCTAACAACGCTTAATCTTCTAATTCAGGTACGGATGGATGGAAGGACTTCAGTTGATAGCCACTTACGGAATGATTTACACTTAGCTGTTTTCGCTTCAAACATGAAGTCATAAAGTCGATTTTCATCGAAATACGCGTTCACACCGTGAACACTTGGCTCAATCTCGGCATTCTTGATCACTTGTTCGATTCGGGTTTTATACGGGTAAATTTTTCCATCAATGTTTTTCGTTGTGTACCCTAATGCCGCCCCAGTTGAATAAATCTCAAATAATGGCTCTCCGCTTTCGTCTAAAATAATTTCAACATTACAACCCTCAAACGCTTGCATAATTCTTTCCATTCTTATCAATCCTTTCTATATTTCAATCTTGTAGGTATCTCCTAATGTCTGTGTTTTCCTCCTCTCAATTTTATAATTTAATAGTGATTTTGTCAATGTTTTGAATAGTATTCGTTTAGTTCTCTATTATATGATACGTCAAAGTTCTGGAAATGTTCCAAGGTTTTTAGATTGAATTTATTGAAATACTCGTGCCCGGCGAGTAAAGCTTGAATTGCTTCAATAGCTCTTGTCCGATAAGTCTTTGTAAGTTCCTTATGCTCTTCAGTGTGTTCCCAATGTTCTATGTGCGCAAGCTCATGACATATTGTGTCTACAAGTTCTAATTCTCCTAGCGCACGTGCGTTGTACTGTGATAAGAAGATTCTACAAGGGTGTTCGGTGTCTATAAGTGGCTTTCCTTCATGTTCTATCGCCCATATTTTACCTATGTAGGTTTTAGCATTCGTGACTGTTAGTTCTGGCTTATGAGAGAGCCATGTGTTTAACCAGTCAGTTATCACATTGTAGTAGGCTCTTATTTTGGTCATTTATTTTTCATCCTCTCTCAGATTCATTTTAAGGGGTCTACACGCTCTCAGAACTCTTAGGGGTAGTTTATATCAAGAATTAAATTCTGAGAGCGTGTAGGGTGCTTTAATTAACTTTCAGGGGCAGCAGAGTGAAAGTACCGTTCACGCCATCTAGAGTTATTGTATGCTGGTTGTACCGAAAAGGTTCGTTAGGATTGTAATAACAGTCTATTCTCTCCTTTTCCGCAACGTACTGAGGTCTACCCACAATATCAAATGCTAACAATAGTAATTTAATATTAAAGTAACTTCTGCCCACTCGAATCACACTACGCACCTTAGCGCGTTCTTTCAAGCCGTCAACATAGAGACCCTCGATTTCAGTGTCACGTGTAACTTTTAAGAAGGCCAGTTCTTTCATGCTGTCTTCTAAGTTAATTCCTGGGTAATCAAGCGATATAGTGTTCTCGTTGAGTCTCAGTATGCCGTGTGAGAACACTATGAAATTTCCACTCTTATATGTCTGGTCACTTGTCTTTGCCATACGCTTGATTAATGTTATCAATTTCTTAGTCGTGCCTATACATCCTCTCAGATTCATTTTAAGCGCCCTACACGCTCTCAGAATTTAATTCTTGATATAAACTACCCCTAAGAGTTCTGAGAGCGTGTAGGGCGCTTTAAAAGCATTTTGCGTTTATTGCAATTTGCTTACCCACAATAATGATGTTCTAATACATAATACGCTGAAAGGTCTGAAAGGTTCCAGGTCTTTGGAACTTATTTAGTTTTACCTGTAATACGAAAGTTTTTAAACCGTTTCAGAACTCTTTAAAAACCACAAGAAACGGCATGGATAAGCCAATGCAACCAAAAAACCAAAATTATTGAATTTAAATCCTTACACATATACACGCACATTACTGTATATGTACACATACTTTATATGTATCATAATAATATTTTTCTATAGAAATAAATAGAATAAATGGTTTTATTGGTTTTACCGTGTATTTTCAATACTTTAAACAGGTTTTAAAATTGGTTTTATAAACGGAGAATTGAGGTTTTATCACTAATCCAGGGAATTTTTTCCTATTAGGTATTAAAGGCTATTGACAATCTTATATAAGCTGTGTATAATAAGAGAGTAAGAAAAATTAAAAGGGAGTGTTTTTATGTATTCGATTAAACAGATTAGATCTAAACTAGGGTTGTCGCAAGAGGCATTCGCACAAAAGTTAGGGGTAACCGCACAAGCCGTCCGCTCATGGGAGTACGGCACGAGCAACCCAGGTAAAAAAAATCAAGTCAAGCTAAAGGCGATTATAAAAGAGATAGAAGAAATTAGCATAGAGTATTTTTCTTGCCAAGTTTGTTGCGGGGATTTAGAGTATACTAAAATATATGCTGAAACGTCCAAGGCCAATTGTGCGCACGGTAATTTACAAGGTGCTTCTGAGTTTAACGGGCTTATTGCCGAGGTCTTTATTGAGATGCAGTGTATCGATTGTGGGGTAAAGAAATCTATAGTATTTGGTAAAAATAACGGCCTAGGGGTTAACCCTACAACAAGGCTTAACGCTAACGGGCTTTTTATGCAGGTTTTCGATGTTTAAGGAGGGATTGTATGTTAAGTGTTCAAGAGTTAAAAAGTAAAAATCTATGGAAGGTGTGGAATTTAGAGCCTGGCAAAGATGGCAGACCTACTAAAACACCCTATTGTGCGATTAGGCGACATCCTGCTAACGATACAAAGCATTTAGCTACTTTTGAGCAGGCGACACGTGCTACAGAGGAAATGAATTTTACTGGAGTTGGTGTACAGCTTCATGAAGGTCTTTGCGGCATAGACATAGATAAACTATCAGATACAGAGATGCTAGAAGTTAGGAATGCTTTAGACGCAGGTGAAACCCCTATTCAAACAAGAGCTTTACAAGTATATAGGCTTATCAAGTACGTTGATTCTTATACTGAAATTACACCAAGCGGCAAAGGTTTCCATATTTTAGTTATGGCTGAAGCAGAACAACATTTAACTTTCAACCTAATAAATAAATTGGGTGTTGAATTAGAAATGTATACCGACAAAAATAACAGATATTTCACTTGGACAGGTGAAAAGGTATATGGCGATAATATCGAAGATAGACAAGATAGATTTAGACTTTTCTATGAAGGGTTTAAACAAGGTAGGAAAGGTCGTGATGGAAAGCCTAATTACAAAGGAATTTTTGATAATTTAAGCGAAACCACAAATAGACTTTATTTTGATGGCTTGAACTCTGAGGACTCAGACCGAAGTAGCGTTATATATAAAGTTTGCTGTGAGTTTGCAAATAACCTTGATGAAGTTGACATGATAAAAGAATATTTAAGAGAATCCGCATTAACTGATTATGAGAAATGGAACAATAATTATAGCGGGGATACTTGGATAAATCACAGTATAGAAAAGGCTTTTGAGTCAAGGGGGGAATATAAGAAAAAGCCAGGAAATATAAAAGAAAAATTAAAAGGACTTTTACCTGGGGATAACCCACCTTTTATTTTCCTAGACGGGGATAAGGAAAAAGTTTCCCCACCTTTGCTATTAGCGCACTATTTAGCCCAAACTCCCACAATTCTAGAAGTTTACGGGGAGAATACTAAACCTTATATTTACAACGGCGTTTACTATAAGGCTACAAGCTCCATAGAGGTTAAGGCGAGGATCAGCGAATTAATACGTGAGTACGACATAAAATTATGGAAATCTTCAACAGTTGACGAGGTGTACAAACTTTTCAACATGGATTTAAAGAATCTTATAGAATCCGAAAAGCTAGATGCAGATGAAAACTTGATTGGATTACTAGATGGCGTATTAGATATAAAATATTGGACTTTACGACCTCATAACGCAGATAATTTAATTACTCGCCATCTAGAATGTAACTTTAAGCAAGGGGAGACAGCAACGCCAGTTTTCGACGCATATTTAGCGGATTTATGCGAGGGTGACAAAGAGAAAGAGCAGTTCTTACTTCAATTTTTAGGTTGCGCGCTGTCTAACGTATCTGGGTATAAATTCAAATCTTTCCTAATCCTTGTGGGCGATGGTGACACCGGAAAAACAATTATCAAAAGGCTTTTGGAAATGCTGCTAGGGGACGGCTTATACGACAATTCTGATTTAGCAGAAATCGCAGACGATAGATTTTGTACAGCCGGATTGCATCATAAAAGAGTGAGCGGGTCAAATGATATGAAAAACACGAAAATTAATGAAGCAGGCACAATAAAACAGGTTGCAGGCGGCGATAGCATACGCGCACAGAACAAAGGTGAAAAAGCGTTTGCTTTTGTATATAAAGGTTTCCTTTTCTTTGTGGCTAATAATCTACCAAAATTTGGTGGAGTACATGACAAGGCCGTATTTTCTAGAGAAATTGTCATTGAAGCTAAAAACATAATACCCGAAGAAAAGCAGAATAAAAAGATACTTGAAGAAATGTTGACAGAAAAGCAAGGGATTATTTTCAAGTGTCTTAAGGCTGCACGTAAAGCGATATGTGAGAACGGGCATAGATTTGACATACCTCGATCATCGGAAACAAGTAAAGAAAAGCACATAGAAGAAAATAGTTTAGTGCAACAGTTTCTTAATGAGTGCACTATGAGCATAGAGGATAAGAAATTTAAAAGTAAAGATGATTTTGACAATAATACAGCGTCAAAAATCTGGAGAGCGTTTACAAATTGGACTTCAAACAACCGCGCATTTACAGGAATGTGTAGAAATAATTTTGAGAAAGAAATGTCTATAATATTAAAAACGGAGGTAAACCGCAACAAAACAAAATCTATTCAAGGTTTCGTAGGGAAAATGTATCCTGTAGTATTCAAAGACGCAGACAGTGAAAAACTTTCTGTAACGGAGATGTAGCCAAAAACAAACCTAAAAATCTCGGAACCTTTCAGTACTCCCTGGCGTATAATACACAGAGAGTTAAAAAAGGGGTGTTTCTCAAATGTTTAACAAGATTACCTCACAGGACGTATTGAAACTACTAGAGCTAGACGAGAATAAGTTATTAGAAGAACTTAGGAAATTAAATTCAACAGTAGACTAAGCGTTGTTAGGTTATCTACCTATTGTGGGTAACCTATAGAGCGCTTAACGCGCTACTTTAATCTAGAAAGGATGATTAAATTGAAAAAAGATCTATTTGAGTTTAAAACCTTCGAGGAAATTGATCAAATGAACCCAGACGAGTTAAAGGTTGAATTTGGGCGTATTCAAAATATGCGCGACAGGCTAGATGAATACTTTGAACATTTTGTTCTTGAGCATCAATATTTTAGGAAAGACATTTACTATTGCGGCGAATGTCTTAGAATTTGGAGTTATGAGGTGGAGAATGAATAACGCCATTAAATACATCCAAGACATGATACAGACGATGAAAGACAACATAGGAACATGTAGTAGGTTTGATGAAGGAGTACTTTACGGCCTAGAGTGGGCAATGTATGCGATTAGAAACGGAGAGGGAGAAGAAACCGAATGAAAATTATAGAACCTTCAGTACAGCTAATATCCGAAATAGATGGAGCTGAGATGTTAAAAGCCATCGAGCGAGCAGGCAGAACGTGCTATAAGTCAGAAGATCTAATAACAGAGGGTTCGGCAATTAAGTTTGTCCGTTGTCTTATCAATGACAATCATGACGCAATGCTAGAGCACGCACCCAGCATCTCAATAAAATTTATTTGCGACAGGGGTGTTAGTCATGAGATAGTTAGACATAGATTATTCAGTTTCGCACAAGAATCGACCAGATACTGTAATTACAGCAAGATTAAATTTAGCCGGGGGCTTACTTTTATCAAACCCTGCTTCTGGGAGGAAGATAGTGAACCCTACTATTTGTGGGAACGCTCTATGCGGATGGCTGAAATAGATTACATCGACCTAGTAGTTAAGCACCAAGTTCCGCCGGAACAAGCCCGAACAGTACTGCCAAACAGCTTAAAGACAGAGTTAATAGTTACTGGCAATGTACGAGCATGGCGGCATTTCTTTAAGTTACGAACAGCGATCGATTCACATCCCCAAATGCGGCAAGTAGCCTTTATGGCGCTAGACCTCCTGTCTAGTAAGATTGACTATCTGTTCGATGGGTTAACACCTCCAAAAATATAGAAAGGGATGATAATATTATGAAAAACTTAGTATTCAAATTCGAATCAAACGAGGTAAGAACTGTCATAATTGAAAACGAACCTTGGTTTGTACTCAAGGACGTGTGTAAGGTATTGGATTTAGGGAACACTACAATGACGGCTGAAAGACTAGATGAAGACGAAAAAGCAACATTCAGTCAGATTGAATGTTTACGAAATGACACAATATTTGTCAACGAATCCGGCTTATATTCTGTAATACTCCGTTCAGACAAACCGCAAGCAAAGCCTTTTAGAAAATGGGTTACCTCTGAAGTCCTCCCATCAATTCGTACCTGAATTAGAAGATTAAGCGTTGTTAGGTTATCTCCTTATTGTGGGTAACCTATAGAGCGTTTATCACGCTACTTTAACTGAAAGGGATGTTAAGAATGGAAAAAATTATGCAAGTGTTCGAAGGTTATAACGTCGAGATTATTTTAGACGAAAGCGGAGAGCCATTATTTGAGATTTATTCGACCGGGATGGCTTTAGGGTATGTCAATTCAAACGTTGACGGCAAGATTTATCCTCATAAAAAGCGAATCGAACAGACTATCAAGAATGCCGAAATAACGCCAGTGTACATTGCGTCTTCTGCATATTTCGATGAAAATCGACTTTACGACTTCATGTTTGAAGCGAAAACAGCTAAGTGTAAATCATTCCGCAAGTGGGTTACCTCTGAAGTCCTCCCATCAATTCGTAAAACCGGCGGCTATGTGCTAGAAGGCACTGAAGCCGAAATGCAAGCTAGAGCGCAAGAAGCCATTGAGTGGCAACGTTCCAGACAGACAGGAATAGCGGTACGTAAAAAAGAGACTTCAATTATACAATCCCAATTAATTCCTTTAGCTGAGTCTCAAGGTTCCAAGAACGCTCAAAGACTCTATACAACCTACTCACGATTAATTCTTACGACATTGGATATAAAGGCCAAAGAAAGACATAGATTGCATAGAGACTATCTAGATCTGATACGGCAAATGGAAAAGCTGATAGAACGTGAAATTTCCATTGAAGTCGATAAGCTTACGCATTACAAAGACATTTACCAAATCTGTAAGACTAAATGTCGGATGCTTAAAGAATTAACGATATTACCTGAGGGCAAATACATTTAAAATTATTTTTATAAATCGCGGAACTTTTTAAAACCTTGGAGCGTATAATGTAGTGAGAGTTAAAAAATACGCTCCAAGAAAGGAAATGATAGCAATGAGGAAACACTGGGTAGATATGAGTATTGAGGATTTAGCCGATGTTAGGGCAACGATGGTTGACATAATAGCCGACATTGATGCTGAGTTCAAACGCAGGCAACAAGTTCCAGACCCAACGGAACCCCCCGCGATAAAACCTATTACGTTAGAAGTCATAACCGCAAAGGCTAAAGAATTCCACAAGGCTGGTTATCTCAACATTGTCAAAGAATTGCTTGCAGAATTTAAGATAAAACACGTCAAAGAGCTTAAGCCTGGCCAGTACAGCCTGTTTTATGAATTCTTAGGCGATATTCCTATGCCTCTAGAAGAAGCCCGGCAACGACTAGCCAAAGCGGCGTTAAAGTCTCCTGAAGTCGATAAGGCTATAAGACAGCAATTGAATAATGTGCATAAAGTTAAGAAACTTTCTCACTTACCCCCTAAATACTATAATAAGCTCGTGCTATGGGCAGAAAACTATCAGTCTTAAGCTCTTCTGAAGTAGAAGACTGCGCGTTTTAAGCGTTGTTAGGTTATCTATCTATTGTGGGTAACCTATAGAGCGTTTAAGCTCTAGAAAGGATGATAAGAATGGATCTATTAATCAATTTTTTCGATGGAGATGATGTACGTATAATATCTAACTTCAGGGGATTACATCTGGTTTTTAATGACGTATGCCGCGCCCTCGAATACATTAACCCTAGAGACGTCATACATAAGCTGAATGCGGATGAACGAACGACATTGAAGTTCTTAATCGAACAAGGAATCGAACAAGGGGGGGGGGACTTAGCGACAACTTTTTATAGGGTTGAAGGTGGGTTGCAACCCCAAACAACTTTAATAACTGAATCAGGGGCTTACCGTTTAATTGCTAAATCAAAAAAGAAGAAAGCTGAAAAGTTTAAAAATTGGTTATTTGGAGAAGTCCTCCCGTCAATTCGTAAAACCGGCGGCTATGTGCTAGAAGGCACCGAAGCCGAAATGCAAGCTAGAGCGCAAGAAGCCATTGAGTGGCAAGAGGCTAGGTTAACCGGAAAAGTCACTAGGCGCATAGAAACCGATAATGTCCGTGATTTATTAATTCCTATGGCGAAAGAACAAGGTTCTGAAAATCCAAAACAACTCTATCAAGTATATTCGCGTCTAGTTAACTCTACGTTGGGTATAAAACCTAAAAAGCACACACGCGATAAACTACCCAAGGAATATCTCGAAGCTATTAGACTTATGGAAAATATTATCCAACATACAGTTAGACGAGAAGTAGCTACTAACACTTACTACAAGACAATTTACCGACTTTGTAAAGCCGATTGTATAAGGCTTGTATCTTTACTGTTCCTACCTGAATTAGAAGATTAAGCGTTGTTAGGTTATCTATCTATTGTGGGTAACCTATAGAGCGTTTAACACGCTACTTTAACTGAAAGGTTTGATTAATCATGAATAAACACGCTTTACTGAGTGCTTCTAGTGCTCATAGATGGCTAGTTTGCACTCCATCAGCTCGATTATGTGAAGGGATTAAAGGAGAATCGAGTGTAGCCGCTGAAGAAGGCACCCTTGCGCATACAGTTGCTGAACTGAAATTATTAAAGCAATTCGATAAAGTTGAAAAGCTACGCATTGATAAAGAGATGGACGAACACACCGACAACTATGTACAGTGGGCACGTGAGCTAATAGACTCTAAGAAAACTAAGGCTCACGGCATAGAGTCGCGCATATCATATACTGACTTTGCACCTGGGGGATTTGGAACATGTGATCTGTGGGCGCTCCAAGACAATGGCCTACATATCGCAGATTTGAAATATGGCAGGACTTACGTTGAAACGTCTGATAACCCTCAGCTCTTACTATACGCATTAGGAGTCTGTGAAAAGATAGGGCACCTTTACGACATTAAGACTATTCATATGCATATCTATCAACCACGCATCAACAATATCAAAACATCAGTAATAACATCAACGGACTTATATAAGTGGGCAACTGATGTTTTAAGACCTCAAGCCGAAAAGGCATATCGAGGTATTGGGGATATAGTGCCTGGTAGCCACTGCAAGTACTGTAAGATGGCTGGAAAATGCAAGGCGCAAGCTAGGCGATTACTGGAACTTATGCCGTACACTGATAAAGACTTGCATACACTCCAGGGCGATGAACTACGCGATGCATTAGACAAAGCGGCTGAATTAGCCTTGTGGGCTGATAAACTAAAAGCCTACGCTAAGACTCAGCTAGAATTTGAAGGGAAGGAGGTTCCAGGCTATAAACTCCATAAAACTGCAGGAAGACGATACATCACAGATGAAGGTACTGAAAGACTAGAAGCGGCTGGGGTTAACCCATACGAAAAGCCTAAGCTAAAAAGTGTCTCAGCTATCGAAAAGGAAATAGGAAAGGCTGAAACCTCAAGCATTCTAGATGGGTGCATTGAGTACGGGGCTGAAATAACTAAACTTATGAAAGAAAAAGGAGAAGATTAAATGTTAAAATGTACAAATTGCGGAAATGATAACCCAAACCTATTTTATTATGTTCGCCGTTCTGACAGCGTTCATTGTAAATGCGGGTTATGGATTAAAGCGGCATCAGAGCACGACAAACGGAGACTTGAGCACAAGTAAAAAAGAATTTTAAAAACCTGGAACCTTTTCCCTACTCTCAGCGTAATATGTATTAGAAAGTAAGATTAAAAAATCTGAGAGTAGGGAAATCAAATGAGAAAAAACGAGACTTGGAAACCCATTGAGGGATACGAGAACTACATGATAAGCACACTCGGCCGTGTTTGGTCAAAACGAATAGAACGAACAGTAAAGCCACGCAACGGAAGATACCAAAAAGTTAGACTTCTTGACGGCAATAAGGCTAAGTGGTTCTTCGTTCATAGGCTTGTAGCCATAGCGTTCATACCGAACCCACAGAACAAGGAGACGGTAGATCATGGCGATGGCCAAAGATACAATAACACAATCTTCAACCTAAGCTGGATGACTCAGCTTGAGCAAGACATACACGCAATAGAAAATAATTTGCACCCAGTAGGAAAAAAGACTTACAAAAAACTGTCACAAATGAAAGCTAAACTGCATATGATAAACCAAGATTAAGCGCTGTTAGATTCTCACGATATCTCTTGTGGGAATCTCTAGAGCGTTTAACACGCTACTTTAATATAAAGGATGATAACAAACATGGAAAAGATTAATGTGACTACCGGCGAGATTAGGATCAACTTTCCTAATTTGTTTGAGCCAAACACCAGGCTAGACTCTGAGAAACCTAAGTATGATGTCGTTGTTCTTGTTGATAAAAACGACCAAGCTACAATCGACAAAATTCAGAAAGCCTTTGATCAGACGGTTGCAGAAAATAAAAGTATGTTAGGCAAAACTAAGGTAAAAAGTCCTTTACGTGACGGGGATGAAGAAAGATCTGAACACGAAGCCTTTGCGGGGTGCTATTTCCTTACAGCTAAAACCTTGTTTGCGCCTAAGGTTGTAGATGTCTATGGGCGCAAATTAAGTGAAAGTAATGTTAAAAGCGGCGATTATGGCAGAATAGCGATGCACCCTTACCCTTACTCCTTTAACACTAGCAAAGGTGTAGCATGGGGGTTGAACGGTTTTATGAAAACTAAAGATGGCGAGCCTTTTGGGGGAGACGGCGCGGGAAGTGTACAGGATATGTTTGGTGACTTCATACAAAAGGCTCCTGAACAACCAGACTTTGAGAACACCGATATAGACGATGATGACGATTTGCCATTCTAAAGGCTGTCAGTGCTTACAAGGTCTTCCTTGTGGGCACGAGAGAGCTTTTAGGCTCTAAATAAAAGTTAAAGGTGGATAACTAAATGGCTCACGAAACAATTAAGTTTTTATTTAAGGATTACGAT
>Ga0123355_10010742_pt1 | contig 14070 bp, 7 predicted proteins | sample TergutEmb28metaG_3_FD_89872 | JGI IMG/M metagenome (GOLD analysis project Ga0123355, IMG submission 89872) | Embiratermes neotenicus P1 segment gut microbial communities from Petit-Saut dam, French Guiana - Emb289 P1 | ecosystem: Host-associated > Arthropoda: Insects > Digestive system > Gut ... | reverse complement strand
CGGCACTTGACAATGGCCATATTCAGGTTGAGAAATAAACAAAAACTTAGTAAGCATCTATACTCGACTTATGCGGGCTGTATACAGTGGGGAGGTAAGAGGTGAGGTGGGCTCGTGCCCACCTCACCTCTTACCTCCCCACTGTATACAGCCCGCATAAGTCGAGTATAGATGCTTACTAAGTTTTTGTTTATTTCTCAACCTGAATATGGCCATTGTCAAGTGCCGAAACATGTAGTTGTTCTTTATGTAATAAATTCTATACATATCTCTACCATCAAAAAAGTTGTGTTAGACAAGTACCTATACTCCAATCTAGTCCATCTATTAGATTTCTACAATCTGGTGGAAATATTGTAACTATGGAACCCATATATCACAAGGTTCTATCGTAACCACGGAAACCTGGGCGTGACATCAATCACAAAACACGTTCCACCGTTACGATGTTTAATATGGAGACCCGGATGTTATAGGAAAAAAATGTGACACAATCACTCCGTCACATAGCATATTATAGAGACAAACCACTGGAAAGAGAAGCCCACACAACACGTCTGTTATCTGGCTCTCTAACACTTATTCTCAACGGTCTTGTCATCATTTTTTTAGTAACAATGGGTCACTGAATGCTTACGAACACTCCACATGCTGGGTAAGACACGTGAATTTTGTGTGTGGTTCGCGGATATGCGCACAGTAAAAAAAAAATATTTTTTTTATTTTGCCGTAAATTTGTTTTCCTAAATGTGCTGTGCAGTGCAATGCAGAGCATTTTTGTTACAGCATGTTACGTAAGAAACAAATCCTACAGAAATTGTTGCAGGAAATACAGAGGTCGAGTTCCCATTGTTTCAATTTCGTGCACATTAACAACACATCTATAGATAAAAGCATTTCGAAAATGTTTTTTGTTACAGAATAATCTAGAGTGAACACAGCATGTTCTACCAGAAGATACTTTAGATAATAGTGGAGTGCATTCAGAATCACGTCCACGGAAGCGTTTAAGGCACGCATTCAAGGAAACTTGTGCAATGCAATAATTTATGTTGGCAAACACAAAATTGCTTGCTTTGTGTGAAACCGTAAAAATTGACATGTGCGCATAATATCCCGTGTTGGTTGCAATAATACGGTTTTGTAGCTGGTATTGCGAAGGATTATGTAATGTTGAAGTTGATCCACTTACAACTCATTTTGCAAATGAGATTACTTAAACGATCATATAATTACTCCAACTAACTTACAGCCTACTGGTCAGCAGATAATCCACACACATAGAAGACGAAGATCATTAAGCCATCAGACATGCACCATCGAGAATCTCTTGTTAAGAGGTATCTCATTTCGAAATTTAATAGGAACAGGACGAAAAGTGAATAACCTTTAGTTTTATCATTCTCCTACCTACGCATAACCTTCAGTGTGTTCCATGACTATTTACCCTTTCACATTACATTTCACCGCGAAATGAGCAGATATAATTAATACAAACCCGTAAACTATTCATAAAAACTGCAGAAATGGCGCAAACATAAAAGAGAAGACAAGATCTTCCAAATTTTGACTCCGTGAATTAGTACGGAAACTTCACGAAGACGTTACTTGCTTTCAGAATGTTGTACGGATACACAGTACTAGCTTAAGTATAGTTTCATTTACGACCATAAGAAAAGTAAAATATTCTGTGCCCCAGTTTACATAAAGCAAGCAAATAATCAACACGAATACGTTTAGATCTCCTACACAGTATTTCCCCGAAGCAGGACAATAAAAGTGGACAGTAGGGATAAAGATAATTTACACTGTAAATAAAAGTCCAACAGATGCAACAGTATGCAGATATTTATTCACAGCAAAACTACTCTAAATGTTTCGGGTGCTGTGTCGCCCGAAACATGTAGAGTAGTTTTGCTGTGAATAAATATCTGCATACTGTTGCATCTGTTGGACTTTTATTCACATTGAATTACGATGAACGGAACCATGAGCTTAAAAAATAATCTACACTCTTACGTAAGCTTTCGGCTGTCACTTTGTCTATTTCCAAGAAACTGGGAATGAAATAGAAAGGTTCGTGAACATATCCAGTACCTAATTTTGTTCAGGTTGGACGAAACAAGAACAAGAGAAAAACAGTTCTCTTAATGCGCCTAATAATTCGAAAGTCAAAATCGCTGAGCGGCACAACTCGAGATTTTCTTTATGGATCATGTAAATAAAAACCAACTTGACGCACAACATATTCTTAGTATATTCGCGGAGTACAACCAATAAGATGCAACGTTTCACAATTTATTTATTTCTGTAAGACGCTCTACATTTTCCAGAAGGCTTTTACATCCATCATCAGGAGCTCAAAACCGCATATACAGCGTCAGGTATTTGTCAGACCAATACCTGACGCTGTGTGTGCAGTTTGAGCTCCTGATGACGGGCGTAAAAACCGTCTGAAACAAGTAGAGCGTCTTACAGAAATAAATAAATTGTGAAACGTTGCATCTTCTGCCAATATATTAGCGATGCACGGACCTATGAATGTTAAAAATATTTTTAGTATATTTCGGTTCCAATCCAACCAGGACGACAGTCATCCAAAAAGAATAAGTACCAATTGTTGTATACATACGGTTGTACCTCCTGATGATGGACCTAGATACGCCCGAAACATATAGATATTGACGAAATATACTATGAATAAGTTGTGCATCAAGTTGTTTTTTCCTTACACGATTATATCGAGATGAACGGTCAACAAAACAGAAAAAAAAACTTCTTTATGGAATTGCACCCAACTCCGTCAAGGAATATAGAAAGGACGGATAGAAATTTATTTGACTTATTAAGCGAAGTATCACAGCCACTGAACCAATTTTCACGTAAATCGCACTCTTCGACAAGTTTTATAAAGATTTATCATTCCGAACTTCATAAAAATCCGACAAAAGGTTTAGTCGTTAATATTAGGTCACAGACGGACAGACTAATGGCAGGACAAAAGTGTTGTCCACGTAGGCTTAATATGTTCATTTTCACTTCGTAAAGAACAAGTAAAGGGAGAAAAACAAATATTCAAGTTTCTTAACCAACAATTAACGAAATACTCGGCCGGGACCGCCGGTTCTAGAAAGAGACGCGCCGAACTTTCACGCATAAATTTACTACTGTCGTTATAATCTCGATGAAATCTAGTTAACTTTCTTCTGTGCCAGTGCGTGATATACCGCTTTTTCATTGCACTCTTCATATATACTACTCACATACCTACCGTGTAGTGGAATAGCAATTATAATTCGTGCGCGCGCACGCACACACACACACACACACATCTATACATATAAATATAGCAGTTGTACTGTATGTACATCGTACGTTGCTATGGACACATCAAATACGGTAGAAAATATTACAGCAGTACACACAAAATATTCATCATGTGATGCATGCACTTGTCTTTTCCATCCGCGCGTTTTCCCTCCTCCCCATCCTCTCAACGTACCCTGCCACTAGAAAATTCGATAATATTGCTCAAACGAGTTCCACTTATAAAATGTATAGGCTATGTTGCTGATGCTAGTCTGATGCTTGAATATAAATATTCTATAGGCATATCCAGTATTCAATGGCCTTTGTTATAATATTGGGATGAATTGGAGGGCGGAACAGAGATTTTTCTGAATTGGATTTGGGAGTTTATAGCTTATATTGTCGTTGTGTTAATTTATTAGTCCTCCTTGTTTATTTGTTCGTTTGCGTGATTGTTAGGATTTACATGCACCCAGGTATTTCAGTTCGTCCTGTACTATATCATCCGCAGTGTATCAGAGTCAGACATAGGTCTACTGCATATTTGGTTTTGTTGATGTTATCTTAGTTCATGATAAAAGAGAATTACTTGAAAATAGCTGGTTTAACAGAAGAGGTATGAAGAAGAGCAAAATTAAAGTTCGCCCTGTAGCGTATTATGCAGGCACAGTGGAAGGGATAAAGGTATAGTTCTACGATTTCTTAAACCTCGGAGCTGCATCGGGGTGGGTGGTTAACGCCACTATCCGTCCGAAGCACCCTTTGTAGAGAAGGCCGGGTTGGATTTAGGGCCGGTTTGGACAGGTACGGAAAGCCTGGCTCCCACCGGCGTTAGAACCCTGAACCTTGCATCCCGCAGCGAGGCGCTATACCTTCTGAGCAATCCCGGCTGCACCAGGTAGAATGATTACCTTGTTAAACGGAAACCAAGGGTTTCCACTTACTTACTTACTCCATGGTGCAGAGTCCTTCTTGAGAAGCTAACTTGTTTGCAGCTAGTCAAGAAATTCCCCGCATTTATGGAACCCGAAGGTTCATTACTGCACTCACAAGCCTCCGCCACTTGTCCCTAACCTGAGCCAGCCCAATCCAGTCCATATACCCACATCCCACCTCCTGAAGATCCATCCTAATATTATCCACCCATCTAAGCCGAGGTCTCCCCAGTGGTCTCTTTCCCTCCGCTTTCCCCACCAAAACCCTATACGCCCCCCTCTCCTCACCCATACGCGCCACATGCCCAGCTTATTTCATTATTCTAGATTTTATCACCCGCACAATATTGGGTGAGGAGTACGAATCATTTAGCTCCTCGTTATGCAATCTCCTCCATTCCCAAGGGTTTCCACTAGAGATTCATACTTGCCATATCCTACGATATTGCTACTATAGTAACTGAGGCGCATGTGAATGGAGTCCAAAGTGTTACAATAACAAGTCAATTTGGTTTTAAGAATTACGAAATAAGGAGGGTGTAGTGTGGACTTAGCTACCTCGAAAAAGGGGCATTATTGTGCTCGTTTGAACGAGGTAAAGAAACCTCGAGCTCAGTGAAAGGCCTGAAATATGTAGACTACTTAAATGGCTACACGAGCTTCTGATCACCAATAATGCCCCATGGAATTACTTGAATTAATAGCTGCAATACTATTGGTACAAACATGTTGTGATGGAACATGGAAAGGGCGAAGCATAAAGGATGTGCCAATAGAAGGCGAGTAATGCGAATTCAACTGCAGCCAATGTACTTCATCGGCGGAATCATTCTTGGTAACTCGTGCACTTTCATATGACAGTGCAAACGTTTAGTGCACGAAACAGTAGAAAATGTTATTGGTTGCAGGCGACTGATGGATGTAGCAGTCAGGTCACTTCCAAGTCCGACGATGCACTATTTCACATCTCTGGATAAGTTAATAAAAAAAAAAAAATACGGATACTGGACAGATGAGCAACTACGTCAAGCTTTTTAGAAACCTCTACATGGTTCGGAAGCTACCGTTTGGTGTGGAGGACCGACTGTCAGAATCACTACTAGACTTCTTTGAATCAGGCTACTGTACAGTGACCTTGAGTTCAACACGACATCGAGCAAAGCTGGAGACGTTAAACGTGGATGCTGACAACGTCAAAGCGGAGTTTTGTTACAGGAAGTCGTTGCTGCGGGGCACCACGTGCACCAATAAACTGTTCCGGACACATGTCTCCCGGGCGCATCGTTGAGCGTTCTGGGATATCGCCTGGCCGGCCAGTTATCCTGTCCTCTCTATGCCCGTTTATATTCCTGGGCATACTTGAATACCCAAATATACGCGAATAAACCTCGCACACGCGGTGCTTTGAAGGAGCACATCAGGGTCGCAATTACAGCCACAGACAAAACTCTGATACAAAGAGTTAAAATTAAATTTCGATAATGATTGTAAGAGTACGTTGAATGTCAGAGAGAGAGAGAGAGAGAGCAATTACGGAACGTAAGTTTTAAAAGTAAAGATCATATATAAAATGACATTTTAGTAACGATTCTCCGTTATATTTGCTTTTCTTGCATTAAACCGGATTCATCAAAACAACGAGCTGGAAATTGTAACATTCTATTGAAGCACTCTGTATGTATCCCTCATTAAAGTGATTATGAAAGGACACAATAAATTGGAAAGATGTACCTAATACGATAGGCTCTACCTTTGTACTTCAAGGTTTGAGTTATTTCAAATCTTTCACGCATACATTTAACTGAAAGACACAACGCAAAGCTGCATTTGCACAGAAGAGCTCCTGTTTTTGAATCTTACTTTATCTATAATTAACTAACATGCTCTAGGATTTTTGCAAGGAATTTGAGACATTCGAAATCGTTTAAAATCACTGTCTTATCGCAGCTGTATACTGACGCGTAATTGCAATTATTTCATAGCAGCGAGTTCCTGTAACTGCTTTGTGAGGAATTTCCGATTGAGTAGGCAATTTTGTCGCTATCTCCACGTTCAGATCGGCTCAGGTACCCACTGAGCCTCTTATCCAATGCTTGCTCAGAACTCATTTTTCGAGAGTTATGTTGCAAAACACGAATGTTTGCAGTATGTTTTTTCCGTTTGTTGCACGTAACCAATTGCCGTCCTAAATGAAATTTGAAAATGAGTATGGCAAGGAATAATAAAGGCCCCAGTTACTTTTAAGCTCTTTGAGAAAATGCTTCTTGTTTGCTTACATTGCGACGGTGGGAAGTATTGACGCTACGAGAAATAACTATTATATAATTACAAATCTCTGCGAGTGACTGCTGAATTCCGCCAAGAGAGAGGCTGCAAAATTACGTAACTCTTTACTCATAGCTTCAGCCGGACTCCGCACAAAAGAAAACACTTGAAAGAAAGTAAGCGTCTTGGGTATTTCCATGAACTTTGTGTTTGTATTACAAAAGCTTCAGTACAAGTCCATTCATTTCTTAGTCGGACATTATTCGAAATAGTCATAATATGTGTGATAATAAGTTAAAGTTATTCTTGCGCTTAATTAATTACCACACCTTACAGACATATGGAAGTGCTTTGGTAGAGGCACAAATCTATTCATTCTTAACTCCCGCAATAAATGGTGTTTGCCGGTCTGTTTCACGTCCCGGCTGCTCTATCCACATACTCACTAAACAGAAGGCTGGGTAAGCCCCAAAGCCGGATAAAATTCAGTGCAAAAGAGATAATTTTGGGAATGCCAGATTTATTTAATATACTGGCTAATCGATCCCGGATTCTGTATAATGAAGATATTAGATCTGACATAATGAATTAAAATAATGCAGTACTTCACGCATTATTTCCATCGCTGTAATTAGGTTCATTATCAGAATCTGCTTGAATGTCAATAATTTTGAAATGCTTAAATCCGAAGTAATGTTCTTAAACACAAAACGCGTCTTGTGTTCACTGTCTGTAATGGCATCATTATAAAGCTTAATATGATCGTTGTGTAAAATTAATAAAACAAAATGAATGAAGGAGAATTACGATAAGTTACTGAACACTTAAAAGGAAATAAAATATATTTTTGTGGGGACTAAGAAATTAAAAGTAAAAATAATTAACAGAGTTGGACTATAAGTACATAAAGGCATAATACTTGAAAAAAATAATTTCGAGTTACGTTTAATTTTACGAACAACCTTTCTTTAAAATATTAATGCTATGCACTGCTTACACATTCAGGTTGTTAGCAGTAACCTACTGCTGATATCATGTGATCCGAAAGTATAGTAACAAATAGAATGCTAATTTCTACACACACTGTTAGCAGTGATTATTCATCTGTACATAGTATAACTTCGTCGATTAACGCCAAGCGGGTAATAACGCCATTTGGATAATTCAAGCCAATTCACGGTTGCACCAAACGATGTAATAAACTTTCCGAAATGCTTATTCCCATTTTATCGGCTATGATTTTCTGTGGCCTTGAATGCCCTTTCAACATTAATACGTATTTTTTCAGCCATGAAAAATGAACGTGTCTCTATTGTTTGGTGCATTTGAGAGGCTGAATTTCTGATAGCGCTGCAAGTTGTGAGCAATATTATGTGCAGACAGACAGACAGACAGACATACTTTGCGAGGTGTCTGTAGACTCGGTATACAGTTCTCTTTAATGATTCAATATGAATAGCTGATTAACTGTATTAGTTGAGCCACGCATACTGTAAGGAATAAAAACTGTCTTTTCCAGTACAACCGTCACTGAAGTGGAACAAGTATCGTCACGCGAGCTTCTCAAAAGTCGGAGGACTACATCTGTTGAATGTAAATTTACTCTCGTGATGATGATTATGATGATAATATTAATAATAATAATAAATATATCTCTATTAGACTTTTTTATGCACACAGGAAATACAAAGCAGAGAAAATCTGTAATTCAGAATCAAGTAAAAACAGCAGGTAAACACATCAATTATTTCCATTTATGTACATGTACCTCCCATAAGCCATTCCTTGCCACACCACGAGTAAAGCAAATCAAGGGAAAGTAGGAGTTAAGAAAGCTACAAAAGGAAAAGCAGTAGGCCTACATCAGTTCAGCAGCACCAGTGGTGGGTCCACCACAGCAGTACAAAATTGCTCTCAACATTTTCAGATAATTCTTGTTAGTAAAAGGCAAGTCTCAAGACAGTAAGGTCATGGGATGCCACAGGAAGACATGTCGTCCTAACTTCATCTGCAGAAAAACTTAAGAGCAAAATAGTACGCCTGCAGCAGGTGGGATTTGATGTGATTAGTAAGCAAGAGAGTCCAATCGCACTTTATATCATGGCGAATCCATTTAAGATATAATGCAATTCTGAGTTACGGACAATCAGTGGGGTTCAAAAAACAGTGTCTTATATCTACAGACTGCTTGGGAAGATCTTTTATACCATATACATTCATGCCAAGACCCAGCTGATCTGTAATGTTTATATAGATGGAGCGACATCGTAGCCACTTCGAAACTTCATACTTGATGTTAACGAAAACTCGCGAATACACTTGTTATGCCTTAAAGCGCATTTTAATCATGAAATACAGCCATAGGATGAAAGTTTCTTGAAACCTAGAAGATCTTGCTTGGAGTAGAGCAGTGGACATCTACTGAAGACAATATTCTGGAAAGACATTACGAAATCCTTAATGTCCAAAATTATTGTCACAAGGATGGATAAGTGTTGCGAAAGCTAACAATGTTGTCTAAGATATAAGACATACTGACATCTATTCAAACAGTCAGAATGTCATCCCACAGACACCATTGGCTGGTAAAAACATTGCAGTCCATCCACTGGTTGAGCTACATTAGTCAATGTCAACAATGTAACGAATACAGAAAGTGTTTCTTTGTTCTACTGAACTACCTATCGCTGTCGACAGTACAAGCAGAAAATGGAGCGTTGCAAGGGAAAAGCAAAAACGAGTTCTAGTTGTGTTGCTGAGCTGCATATCACGGTCAGCCATATAAATATTGAATTTTGCTACTGAGACACAACAATGAGTTTTCATTGTTTTGTTCACCTACACTTTACTGTCAACAATATAAACATTATTTTGCCAATTAACTGCAATAACGCTGTTGTAAAGATATCAAATGCGTATATCGTACTACTTCTACTTCTTCGGCCACCCTAATACAATTTCGCTGGAGAAGATCGATTTTACATCAGTTTTATGCCCGATATTTTGTCCGATATTAACCAAACCGGAATTTCCTCGGCAAAGTCAATAAAAGTCTCCAGCATTACATTTCACGAAAATCCGACCAGTGGGAGTCGAGTTGATACATACGGACAGACATACGGACAGACACAGCAAAGCTAATAGGCGCTTTTCGTGACTAATTGAACGCGCCTAATACCCAAGGTCAATAGGGAGGATGCTGCATGCATTGGGGTGAGCGCGAAGCCTTCTGGAATGCCAGAAAGATCAGCACTAGTGGAATCATTACATGTGAGTCTGGCAGAATATCATTAGAGGTACGAAAAAGAATGTATTTTGATGGGCGGTTTGTGCTCCCTGTGTAAAGAGGTTTGTGCTTCACTAAGCGACAGTGGCATGAGGTTCATGCATTTATACATTTTTAATTGTTTTCCTAAAAGTTTGAGAGTCAATTTATTTTTTTTAATTCAAATCTATTGTATTCAAGTTCATTTTTTTAGTTCAGTGTGCTGTGTTCATTTTTCTGTTGAAAATTCTAAGACACAGTTCTTAAAGTGCCTTCTGCCTTTCAAATGTATTACCGTCACTGTGCTCAGTTGTGTCGAAGCGTCAGGGATTTAGAGTGTGTTGGGCTTAATGCACATATCGAACCACATATTTGCATAATTTGCCTCATTCCTGGATAACAATGTCTCTTAATCTTTTGTAGAAAACCACTTTTAATTAAATGTTAGAAATATCTGAAACTGGCAAGTATTTAATGTCAGAAAATTTCGCTTTCTATATATGCAAGTATAAAAGTTGTATCGTACAAATTGTAGAAGATATTTACGAAGAAATGAGTTGCTGGTATTATTCCCCGAATTTTATTCGAAATAATACAATTCGCAGGCAGTACAAATTAACTAGTGGAGAATGTTGGTCTGTGCAGCTAGTTGTTATGTTCCGTTTTCCTTCCTGCAGTTTAACATTAACTATAGGCATTACCCCAATATTACGATTACAGAGCAAACTATGCTCCCCCTGCTGTCGTATTCTGTTAGGTAATATGAGATGTTCATATTAAAATTCCAAGCTCCTAGGAGACACAAATCACGTTACCCAGCAACCCGCCCTGTCGTGTATGTCAGTGTGAAGTGTGAACTTCTACTTGAGACTTCTGTTGGAGAGCCTTTCTCCATTCCGCCACATCCCATGTCTTTAATTCTGCACTGGACGTAGAACTGCTATTTCCCATTTTCATTGATGTTGTCCTCGGAATTCTGGTACGCTATGGTCCTGCTCTTTCAACACATTTAATGCTCCAGTGTTCCGAGAGTACTCAATCTATAAACAGGCATATAGTGGGACGAGACAAGTCTAGCTTTAAACAAAGAACTATTTCGGGTCGTCAAAATATTCAAAGAAGAAGAAATAAACCTACAGTTAAAAACTAAGGGAAGGCTTCTTCAAAAGTCTAAAGACGCCAGATGCGCAGCCTGCCTCACTGTTACAAAAATATTTATTTTGAAAGAGTACCACGTTTAGAAGGCGGTGGCGCAGTTGATTGAGGCACTGCGCTACAAGCCGGAAGGTCGCGGGTTCGATTCCCGATGGTGTCATTGGACTTTTTCATTGCCATATCCTTCTGGCCACACTATGGCCCTGGGGTTGACTCAGCCTCTAACAGAAATGAGCACCAGGAATATTTCCTAGGGGTGAAGGTGGCCGGTGCTTAGGGCTGACAAACTTACCATCTTCATTTGCCGATTGTCTTGAAATCTGGGAGGCTCAATCCCCTGGAACCCTCAGGGCCTGTCCAGTCCTGTAATGGGACTGCTTTACTTTTACATTTTAACGTGTTTAGAAGAAAATAGGATTCAATATTGAGTTTGACGAAATGAGAACGAAGGGTCATGCAGGACATAAAAGGTAGACAGAATGAAAGAGAATATAACCATAAAATTATATTTAAAAAATTAGGAGTACAAATCTCCTAAAAATGTTTGATATTTGAAGAAACGAATTTTCTTATTTTCTTTACGTCGATAAATACTTTACGGAATTTTAAAATCATGTGTATTCATTCTTTCAAATATACGTCCTCATCGTCAACATCCATTAAATTGGCTGAACAGAATCAACATGGAAACAGATGTTCGTAATTCTTTGAACAACTTCAACTAGATCTGCATTATATTGCATAAATTAAAGTTTCTTAGCGTCTTTGAGGATAATGTGTGAGAAAACTTCGGGGAATGCTGAAACTACAGTCCCAAGAAATGAGAAACGTCACGAAAATCGACCAGTGCAGTTTTATCACTCATTGGAAAGTGTCTGAAAACCGGAAGCAATTGTTGAAACGTTCACATCTTTGCACAAAACATAAGTATGTACTTTTCTTTTTGGGGTTTAATTAAGGATCTAAGTAAATTCTTAAATTATCTACGCCCCGTGAGTGAAGGGTTTACTAATAACGTCGGTGGCGACAGTGTCTACATTTCTGGTAATATGAATGAAGTTTACAACATGCTGTTCAAACGTGCACAGCCTGAGCACTCACCAAAATACACAAAGCAACGTATTATCGATATTTACTAACATTGGTGTCTTAATTGTAGGATTACCATCCCAGGCTTCATGATATGCAAATCTAAGGATGACTATAATGCTTTCAAAAGTAAACACTGCGGAGCCAGCAGGCTATGGAGAAAGAAATGTAATGTGAAACACAATCTCTCACTTCCAGTACCTTCAGTTGTATCTAAAGCTACATGAATAAATTCAAATTGTAATTTCCAAATTCTTGTGGACTAACTATTTCTCCAGCCTAAATTGGGCAGAATAATAACATAACGATGAACACACCAGATTGTACCACAGCAATAAGCTACAAAATTCTTAAGACATTCAGAACATGCACGTTCACACAAAAATCGACAACATGTGCGTATTGAAAGTGACAAATGTTGATTCAGTAAATGCACATGCATTAGTACAATAAACAAAAGAGTAGTTCCTACTTGCCAAACAACACGCTTTGCGAAAACGCATTTGCTATACACCATTTCATAAATTTAAGTAACACATTAAAAACTTTTTTGGTGAGGAAACTGTAAAAAGAAAAGCTGCCTACATTTATCTTCTGAATAAAGACTGTGACGTAAGAAGGAGAGGGTTGTGGCCATACCAAGAAAATTGCGGCAAGAGTTATTAGTATAATTTGGACACACTCTGTCCCAATATCATCATTCAGTCTGGCGATAACTAACAATACTGTAGCAGTTTCATAAAAAAATATCTACTCAAATATATGTTTGGTAATTTTCTTTTTTTGGTTCATTTTATAATTTATTTACGGATGATGAACTCAACGTCAGCAACATTAAGACTAATTCATTAGGAATAAATAATTTGATTATCGAATCAAACAACAAAATAATAATTTCACATCTGATAATCGTATAAGCCTAATCATAAGGAATAACGGAGTACATAATATGGCCCTGTGAGTGGATAAAATAACAGACTGTTTAGAAGTACATCGATTATTGATGGAGTATGGACTGCAGGGAGGGAACAGGGCGGTGTAGCGAAATGGGCCTAGATTTGCATTCTGAAACACGCAGTTCGAATCTAAGCGGGACAACGGATATTCTGTCTGAGGAATTTCACAGTCTTCTTCCTTCCCTCCAAAATATACCGTTTTAGTACTTCGGATAGGACACGAAAGATTTTTTTCAAATTCTTTCCAATTCATAGTTTATTAGTCATCGTACCATCGATGCTACAGTCTGCACTCTTAGGAAACAGAATATATATATATATATATATATATATATATATATGAGGGCTATGATTGGGCGAAATGTAGCAAAAAGCAGTACTGACCTAGCAAACATAATTAAAGCACAACTGCAGCTAAAGGAATAGGTAGCGCCTTCTTTCATACTAGTAGATTTTCATTTTATTTGAAAGACGATAATACACTTTTAACACAGATGCTTCAGTGACAGAATGCATAAAAGACGCACAAGGCCTGCGATCTGATGTTTATAGTACAGGGGTGTGAAATTTAGGGAAGAATGAGAATTAAGTAGCGCTAATGGCAGAGTATGTAACAAAAATATGAGGAACTGGTCAAACATTCAAAGGAGAGTGCTGGAGTATTATTCATGATTCGCCTTTATGTTTGGTCACCTATTGCAACATGTTCCAATATTAAGGATCGGGTCACGAACTGTGTTTGGAACAACATAAATTGTCAATATTAGTGGACTGCAGCTGAAATGAGCAGTTAGTAGCAACAGAAAAATGAGAATGTCTTAAGGTTTAATCAAAGAATAAACCTTAAACCTCAAGTTCCTTCTGATGGAATTAGAAAGCTTGTGAATTGTTGGACCACATGCGTTGGTCAGCGATTAAGCTTACATAAAGAACAGGGCACGCTCTGATTATTTTTACAGCTTATAATAAAACCCCTTTACTTACTTACTCCATGGTGCAGAGTCCTTCTTGAGAAGCTAACTGGTCTGCAGCTAGTCAAGAAACTCCCCGCATTTCACGGAACCCGAAGGTTCATTACCGCACTCACAAGCGTCCG
>Ga0123355_10010741_pt1 | contig 14071 bp, 9 predicted proteins | sample TergutEmb28metaG_3_FD_89872 | JGI IMG/M metagenome (GOLD analysis project Ga0123355, IMG submission 89872) | Embiratermes neotenicus P1 segment gut microbial communities from Petit-Saut dam, French Guiana - Emb289 P1 | ecosystem: Host-associated > Arthropoda: Insects > Digestive system > Gut ... | reverse complement strand
TGAACCCCAGATTGTTCAGCCTGTAGCATAGTCACTACATGGACTGCGTAAACATATTTTCACTCCTGCCAGGAATTGAACCCCAGATTGTTCAGCCTGTAGCATAGTCACTACATGGACTGCATAAACATATTTTCACTCACTGGCCTTGATGTAAATTTATTGAATGTGTCTTGTTGCATTGTAAATCAAAGTACCGGTATCACTACACAAGGTTACAGCTTAGTCTTTCTTATGCTCAATAAATATTGTTACTGAACACCCCATTTTAGATTTAAAAATATGTACTTGGTTTTTAAGGAGATCTCTATCTTATGTCCTGTACTAATTTTTTTTTATGAAGGTCCATTACTGAGAAATTTGTAAATTTGCTTGGACTTTAATGTAAAGTGGGGTTATATTGGTATGTTATGGACAAAAGTTAAACCTACATAAGAACGTATATTTTAGACCTGAGTTTTGTATTTCTGCAACTGCCTTCAGCAGTTCAAGGGATAAAACATGGGGCATTCAAAATTGCTGTCTGAGAGTGTTATTGGCATTGCTTACATTTTACAGCTTTCCAACACAGGTTTTTGGTTACATGAATAAATACTGTAATTTGAAATTCTAACCTGGCATTTCCCTGGAGGGACTGAGAAAAATCATGAACAAACCTCGTTTTAGGATGCCTGGGCAGAAATTGCCTCCTGAGCATATATGCGGAACACTACATCATTCCAGGCAGGGATTTTGTCTTGATTTTGCTGTTCTAGAAAGTGTGTAGTACATCTGCCTCCATCTGTTTGTTATTTAGTTCTGTCAGAGTGTGTTGAAATTTGGTAGGAGAGATCCAAACTGACAGTAACTGGTAGATTTTGAATAGTTAAGTCTTGTCAGATTGTAATGAAATTTAGTAAGGGACACCCCAACACTTTCTTATAAACCTTAAATTTCAGCACTTCTAGCCAGCTAGTGCTGCCTCTTTGGGCCAGAATAAATTTCTGTTTTATGTTTTTAAAGCATTACCAAATTGGTGTCCTGTATACTGCTGTTACTCTACTTTCAGAGTACCCAGTTTGAATCCTCAGCTGGCAACTGCTAGTAGTTGTCCTCTGCCACCAAATGTTAAAAACAGGCTACAGCTCCTTCATCAAATGTACTTCTTCCTCACTATAATTCTGTCATATTTTATTCAATGCTATATATCTCTGTCAGGTGATACACTACCACTGAATAAGCTAAAAAACATGTACACAATATAATTTTGAGAGAATTAATTCAAAGCCTAAGGAACAAAATTCTTTAACAGTAAAAAATGACTCCTCCAAAAGTTGTGTTTGCACTAAATTACCACTAGATACTGCACCCCTGAAGCTTTGAAGGTAGGGAGTGTGCACCATATCTTTGCATTTTTACAGGCTACAAGAAACCAGCACAAGAGTAAAGCTGAAATGGAAGCTAATCGACTTCGAGAGCAGCTGTTGAAGAATCTTGTTAAGCACTCAGCTTTGAAACGAGTCCTGGGAAGTGAAGCAAATAATGTTGACCTCAGTATAAGACAACACAAGGAGAGTGACATGTTTGAATTGCCTCCAGAGAAGAGCAAACTGGATGAAGCTTTGTCTGGGTAAGCTGAAAACATTTATATTTTGTGCTTGAACATGAAGGAGAGGTTGTTCCCATTTATATGTCTATATATATGAAGGTGGTCAGAAGAATGTTACCACAGTTTGTAAGGACAATTTTAATTGCACCAGTTTGTACTATGCGACAGTCAAGGGGCCATATTTGAACTATTTTTTTGACATAATTGCCATGTAATGACTTAGTCCACTATATGATCTCATTATCCACATTTGTGTAGTAAATTTTTATTTTAATCCTTATAGTCAATGATGCACTTTATATTGAATGTCAACATCTATGTTAAAGTGGCTTCCTGAAATATGTGCTTTCAAGGCACAGAAAATGGAAGTTGTTGGGGGCTAGGTCTGGGCTCTATGATCAATGCAACACCTTACTTTCTGGACCTTCCTGATGTTTCAACCTTCAAGCCCCAGAGCTGATGCTGTGGGCATTTTGGAGAAGAGAGTAGTCCCTTGCCACTGCCAGGACTCATTCCACAATTCCCAAGATGTCCACCTCATAGGTTGTTTACTTACTGACTATTCATAAATGCAGACAGTTTAAAATTTTAAAGAAGAGGAGACATCTTGCATCAGAAAGTACAATTAAAGTAACATTTCAGTAAATTATTAGGTTTGACATTCATTGTCACTTTGGATGTGGGAACTCTTGCTGTTGCAGCCACAAGGAAGAAAGGAGGTGGCATATGCTGTTTTGTGAAGGTGTGGAATTAATTCCAGTCATCCTTGCAGTGTAATTTCCGAAGCGCAGTTGTTGCTAATGGAACCCAGAAGTTCAGCACTGCATATAATAAAGAAATGCATTAGGATTAATCCAAAGTAACCTCCTCCTTTTTCATCCCAGTGGGCCATTTTCCAAGGGTTTCACCACTATGTGTTTATGCCTGCCCAGTCCAATTGCCCTGCTGAGCTCCATTCTAGACTAGATTTTGCTGTTATAACAGTACTGGGTTATTTGTAGAAATTATGAAGTTTCTTATTATGTTGTGGGGCTTAGATTCAGTTGTTTCTGTACATTTAATGTATTAATGAAAGATTGTAAGGCATGTTGTCATTTACAGACATGAAGATGATACATTCAGTTCTGAAGAAGAAATTCATTTCCACAACAAATGGGTTACAGCAGACTTGCATGCAGTAGATGTCAGTAGTTCTCAATTCAAGTCACTACCTGCAGATGTGCGGCACGATATCCTCAGTGAACTTAAGGAGACAAGGAAACAGAGTTCTTGGGGACGATTGCATGAAATGCCAAAGGTAATGAATTTAGGCATGTCAGTTATGCAGCTACCTGTTACATCATGAATATGTGGGAGGAGGGACATTTACAGCTCTCAGCATGGTTACTGAAGGTCACTGTCAAGTTGTCATCATCCCTGCTATGTATGTGGGAGATCCTGTATTAAAATCTTGGTCAAAACTGTCTATCCTGACTGAGATTTTTCATTGTTTGCCTCATTCCCTCCAGAGAAATAATATACATATATGCATAACTAAAATTTTGTGTAACGTAGAGGCAACATTTTAAGAAGTTTGCCCAGGGACCAAACAGTGTTAACATATTAAGCAGGAAAATGTTTTAAAAGAGACTTATTAACCCTTCAGCACTGGATTTTAAGTGCTCAGTGTACTCTGTGAAAGACCCGCATTTGAGATGGCCACCATTACTTTGCATGTTCTTAGCAGTGACTCAGTTGACATTCATTTGTCTCAATATAACACTGTATGTCAGCTGTAGTTGACTTTTGGCACAGAATGGCTAAAACTTTTTGATGTAAACATTGACATTTACATTTAAGCCTTCAGCATTTCTAACGAAAACACAATTCGATGTGTATGTAAATATGTTCTGATTGGTGTCTTTAAAGTCAGTTGGATGTGGGAAGTTTGATTGTGGTAGCGCAAAAGAAAACACAAATAAGCTTTCTCGTGTGCCAGTATTGTTAAAGGAATAGGTCTTCTAAAGTGCCTGTGTTATGTAAGTTGGCCTGATTGGCCTGCATGTGATTGCATAATAAAAATAACTAACATACAGCCATTATTGTGGCTGTGATTCCAGTAGGCTCCTCAGATAAGGTTTTCCTTCTTGCCTGATGATATAACTCTCTTCTGAAACATTATATTTTTAACCTAAAATGTAGATGATGAATAGTGTCCAGGTTGAAAAAACTGACTAGATGTTGCTATATGCTTTCAATTAACCATGTACCATGTTTCTATTCACCATGACAGGCACTCAATTTTTATACTCTTTCAAAGTGACTGTTTTTCTGCTGCAGTGATACTACTCAAACACGCTTTCATATTGCTGTGTGTATGTTGTGGCAGGAATCTAGCGACTTCTCAGATTATCAGATGACCCGGTTACTGAAACGCCGATCCATTCAGGTGTCACTTGAAAATGCGGAGCAAGAGATGGGTGGCCATTCACTCAGCTTGGGTGAAATTGAGGAGATTCTCAGCGAACAGGGGGTTGTTAGAAATTCCAGCATAGGGTCAAGAATAGCTGCAGACAACACCACACGATATGTATATGTGAAAGGTAACCCTCTAGACTATATGTTGACTGCTGTGAAGATTACCACATTTACCTGGCTGTGAAGGAACTTTGAATGCAAGATAACCACCTCTCCGATACAGGTCGCACATCTCTAATTCAGAATTTCATGATCTGGCACCTAGTACCATGTGGTATGATTTAATGAAAACCACAAAAAAGTCTATAATAATCATGGATCAAGTTGCATACTTTTGTCTTAGTTTACGTTAGATTTTTTTCCCCCCAATTTTTTGCCATGTAAGTTACGTGTTTATTTTAAATTTCATAAATCGTAATGTGTTAGGGGATGCACAGTGCTTCCTGGGGTAAGTGGGTAAACACCACTACAGAAGAGTTTTCGTATGCTTCCTCTACTTATTGCCTTGTGCCATTGTGTTAAAAGTGTGTGCTGCATGAACATTTTATTTTATGAAGTCATATATGAGGTGTTTTGGTACAATAACATGCTTACTACCCATGTTTTGGAAAATTCTCTGGTCCAATGCTGGGCAGTTCCTGAGGGAGCCTCATTAAGGAGGTACAACATGTAGCAGCAAATTTCAGTCCCTATCTAAGATAAAATTCTTAAGTACACAAGTCTTCTGCATAAATTAGCAGTTGTGGTGTACCTAGTATTTACCTGTCCATAAAATTTTGTAGAGGAAAATTTTAAGTGAGAGTGTCTCTGTTACTTATTTGCATAAAATTCTTTGGTATACCTTTCCTGCATAACTGTGACAACTTTGTTTTCATCTCGTTATAGTTGTCACATACAGCTGCTGGGGAGTAGTCTGTAGACTGGCATTGTTTCTATAAAAAAAAAATGTGAGTGTAAGATGGATGGGTCATGTAGCACACAAGATGTAGGTGAATAATGCATACAGTATTTTGGTGAGAACATCTGAATTTAAGAGGCCATTTATGAGACCTAAAGTCAAACCATAAGATAGTGATAAGTTCATTCACACCATTTAATTCAGCAGGGACTGATGGTATCATGCCTGTACTCTTGCAACAAGGAGTCAGTCTCTTAGTGGCTCACCTGTGCTGCATCCTTAGCTGCCAAGAATGTGTATACCCAAAGGTTAGAAGCAGGTCAAGGTGACGTTCATCCCAAAACCTGGGAAGGCTAACTATACTGAGGCTGAGGCATATCATCCTTTTTGTCTAGTGTCCTTCATGCTGAAGACAGTGGAAAAATTGGTGGACAGGCATATCAAGGATGAGATCTTGGGGCTATGTCCCCTACATTGATACCAATTTGCATACCAGCCAGAGAAGTCCATGGAAACCATACTGCATCATGTGATCACACTTATTAAGGAAGCAGTGGAACACAGGGTAGTTACACTTGGAGCTTTCCAAGACATCAGGGGAGCTTTTGATAGCACCTCATTTGACATCATAACAAAGGCTGCCAAATGGCATGTGCTTGGAGATATGACCTGTTGGTGGATTGGCTCTGTACTGGGTGGCCAGAAAATTACAACCACATTTGCAGGAGAAACTCTGGAGGGATCTGTGGCCAGGGCCTGTCCACAGGGGGCATTCTATTGCCTCTGCTGTGGAACATTCCTGCACATCATCTCAGAGCATCTCCAGGAGGCTTTGAATGTGGTACAGCATTGGTGTAATAGGACTCAGCTGTCTATCAATCCACAAAATATGGTGATAGTACCATTCACAAGGAAGAGAGATTAAAGGGTCTGAAGGAACCAACCGTCTTTGGATACACATTACAGCTGACTGCTGAGGTCAAATACCTTGGACTTATTCTGGACAAGGGATTGACGTGGAATGCACAGCCTACAAGGCCTTTTGGACCTGTAAGGGCACATTTGGCAAAAACCTGGAGTCTGAAAGACAGGGTGGTGCATTGGATTTACATCATGGTGATTAGACACATATTGACCTAAGGTTCCACATTTTGGTGTCTAAGGTTTCAGATACAGTGTCAGTAAGACAGACCTCAGTAACTACAGAGACGAGCCAGTCTGGCTGTAACAGGGGTGATGAAGATAACCCCAGCAGCTGCAATGGAGGTCCTTCTGGGACTTTCTCCTCTTCATGTGATACTTGAGGAGGCACTGGTGGGGATGTACAGACTAATGTGTACCAAACAGTAGAGACCCAAATCCACTAGCTTGGTCACACCAAAAAATCTCGGGATGTGGAGCAAGAACCAAACCTACAGATGGGGTCTGACAGGGTGTTTCTAAGATATGTACACCACAAAACATTCACGGTCAAGTTCCCTGACAAGTGCAAATGGCAGAATGGGTTCAACCCAGACAACAAAGTGGGCCTGGTCTGGTACGCAGATGGGTACAAGACCAATAAAGGCACTGGCACTGGGGTGTATAGATGGTGCTGGAGAAGGGGGCACAACTTCATTCTTGGGCTCCACCCCACCAAATTCCATGCTGAAATGTGCATTGTTAAGGCTCGTATAATGGAGAATATAGAAAAGGGCTACACAGGTAAAAACATCTATATTCTCTCCTACATTCAGGCAGCCATCAAAGCCCTTGACAGCTTCCAGATAAATTCCAAATTAATCTGGGACTGCCATCAATTGCTGGTAAAACTGGCAGAACATGACAGGATCCAACTGGTATGGGTGCTGGGACATGTGGGAATTGATGGCAATGAAATAGCTGATGAATTGGCCAGACAAGGCTCCTCGCATCCACTAATAGGACCTGAGCCTGTGCTTGGCATATCTGCAAAGGTTGCCAGAGAGGTGATCAGGGGCTGGACAAGCAGAAAACATGAGGAGCACTGGCAGTCCACATGTGGGCACTGGCACGCTGATTACTTTCTTAGAAAACCCTCTGCAACAAGAGCTGGAGAATTGCTCAACCTGAACAGAAGCTAGCTAAGATTATTGACTGGGTTGCTAACAGAACACTGTCACTTAAAAGGACACCTATTTAAAATGGGGCTTGTAAACAGTTCAGAGTGTGATAGATGCAAGCAGGCATCTGAAATGGCCTAACATGTTCTTTGTGACTGTGAGACTTTGGCCACATTAAGAGACAGGCACCTGGGTTGTCATTTTATGCAACAAGGTGACTTTGAGGATGTCTCTGTCAACAAGGTACTGCACTTTGCTCAGTCTGTGGGACTGCTGAATGAATGAGCTGAAGGACTGCACAGAAGATCAATCACAGTGGAAGTACATGGGTCACTCAGTGCCCGCCCTTCTATATTCTGTTCTTTTCTATGACACCTAGGCAGAGATGAAAGTATGATATTATAATAGATCTTAAAGATACTGATTGTGGTCATATGAAATGGATTAATTGTACTATATGGATATTGAATGGGGCAAAGCTATTGTGAACATGATAATGATCCCTAAGATTCCATAAAAGGGAGGGAATTTCTCAACTAGGTGAGCAACTAGTAGCTTCTAAAAAAGAGCAGAATGAGCAGTGTGGAACAAACTGTAATGCTTCATACTTGTGTATGGCTGGTACCTGGTTTTAAGTGTTAGCTCTCCCACCTGGTATTTGTTATTGTTTTATTTAGTTCTTTGGGAAAATACCAGAATAGTACCTCAGATTAGGCTGCAGGTGGTATGTTCCAAATCCTTTTTAATCTGTGACATATGAGAGATTTAAATCCCAAAGTAGCCACTGATGGACAGGGTACTTTTCGCTCTGAATTGATGCTTTCACGCTTGCTGATATTATGCATTGTATTTCATACATTTTTAAAGTTATTTGCTTCAAATAAAAAGTACACGCTTAAGAATGAATCCATCTTCCTGCTCTGCACGTTTACAGAAAATCCACCTTTACGATGCATAGTTGAAGGTCATTTTTATTGTTTTTTATTATTTTATTTATTTATTTTTTCATCCCCACTGTAATTTTAAATTTCTAGAATTAATCCTTTAAAATAGCTTCTGCTCTAAGTTGAGACTGTGCTATAAAATTTGGAGCTCGCTGTACACATCATAGTATTTCCTCAGCCTGTTGTTTAAGTTCCAGACTTATAGTGATGTTTAGGTTTCATGTTGCTGGCTTGTCTGGGTGCTGTGACTAATGAGTTTATATGCACTCAGTGGGAGAGGAAAGGAAAGATTACAGATGTTCATTTCTAAATTATTGCAAGATGGGACCAGCGGCAAATATCCTTCATTCTACTGTAAGGATTTCTTCATGACTTTTTTGAATGGTAGGTTCAAACTTATACCTATCTTCAGCTGAACACTTCAGTCCTTTCTCTCTCAGAGCAATAACATGTGACAGGCCAGGTATTGCTGCTTGAATCAGTGTGTTCCTAAAAGTCCAAAGATTGGCTAGAGTCAACATGAAAAATGTGCCAATTATGGGAAGTTCTTTTACAGCCCTGTTGGATATACACATCCCTGTACCTGTGTCTACCTGAGTCTTTTTGTTCCTATGTCATTCTGGCACCAGAAGGTTAACATTAACTTATCACATAAAGTAAGTTGGTTTCCAAATATAGAACAGTTAACTATCTTAGATGGTTTCACTAAAAGCTAGTCTAGCTCTTAATATCTTCATTAGCAGTGAGGTCCTCTTAGTGTGTAAGGTTCTGCAGACACAGAATTTAAATCTCACATTTGATCACTGTTAACACATTTGTTTACAGAAACAGGAAAAGAGGTAGTACCAAAGAGCAGTTTAAAGGAAATCATTGTCAAGGAGTCATTTCCTGCTCAGACTCAGGAAGACATTAAGGCTATTCAAAATGGGAGTAAACCTGACAGTAATCTCAAAGCAATACTGAAATCTAATCCACACAAAGAAGAAGCAGTGGAAGAGTTTGAAGAAGTTTGGTCATCAGATTCAGAGGAAGATTTTGTTTTGTCTGAACAGAAGTTAGCACAGAGAGATGACATTAATCTAAAGCTGGCTCAAAATTTTATGTTTGAAAACAGTGGACTCACACAACAGCAAATCATGGCTGTTATCCAGTACCAGAATGCTGAGGAAGGAGAGATACAGCAAGAAAATGAGTGTTTTTTATCTCCTGATCAGCCATCAACATCTGGTAAGAGAAGTAAAGATGATTCTGATGCCCTAACCCTTAGAGGGTTGCAGGATAATACATCTCAATCAAGCTACAGTCAAACTAGTGCTGGGACTAGATCTGAAGTAATCTGTAATAGGCAAGGTGTTAATAGTGTGTCTGAAGTAAACTGCATTAGACGGGGTGTCAGCAGTTCAGCTGAAGCAAGTTGCAGTGGAAATGGTGTTAGCAATACATGTGATGCAACTGTACAAGATAAGTGGAAAGTAAATGTGTTAAATGGTAAAACCGTTGATGAAAAGAATTATACTGTGAGAGAGGAAGTTAGCATAACACAGACTAATGACACTTCCATCATAAGACTAAGTCCAGTTGGAGACAAACAGAAGGATAGTAATAATGCAATTGAAAAAATGACTAGTGATAGTGATAGTGATACAGGTTTTGTTGAAGTAACGGGTGCCATTACGCAGCCAGCTCACTATATAACTTCTGAGAAGAATGCTTTGGAACTAATAATACAACAAGACAAAGTGTGTGAAATTGAAGATGACATCTTTTCTGATATTTTTTGTGCACAAACATCTGAAGGAATGTTAACAATAAATAGTAATTTACCAGAAGATACAATTATCAATCCATCTGTTAGTGATGATAATATAAATGCAGGTTTAGGAGGGGCAAAAAATGGTAAATTTGATAAAGAAAGCATGAGGAATAAAATCAGTGGTGGTGAAGAAGACAATAAATTCGTGATGTTGGAAGAGGGTGAAGAACTGGTAGGAAATATTAAAACTCAAGAAAATTGTATACAAAAAGATGTCAAAGCAGAAAGTGAAGTTGGGACAAGCCATGGTGTAGAACTGGAAGAAGGCAGTAAGCAACAGTTGGCCAGAAGTGCATTGCCCTCCTGTGCAAAACCAGAAGAAAGAAGTAAGCATCAAATGGACAGAACTGCATTGTCCCCTGTGGAACCAGAAGAAGACAACAAGAAACAAGTAACCAGAACCACACTGTCCTCTGAAGAACTCCAGAAGTTGCAGGTACTGGCACTCTGCTGTTGTGTTTGTTTCTTTCTTTCTTTTTTACTTAATTCCATTCAAACATTCTGAATTGCAGAAACAGCATAGCCGAAAAATTTCAGCTCTGTATATTGTAATCTTTATGTTTCTAGAGAGCAAACAGAAAAGCAATACATACCGGAATGAAGGACAGTTAAAATATACTGAAAAGACAAAGAGATGGTGAGAATACATAGCTGTTTCATTTCCCTTGCAGTTTTCCTCCTTTCAAACAGTACAGCACGTGACAAGTTGGGCATTATATTTGTTGATGCAGTAATGTGATATGTGTCTCAACTAACACATTTATGTTAACAGTGGTGGTCTCACAGCATTTTCATGTTTAAAACTTCATATTTGTATGTTGTTTTTGTCAGCTTGTATGTGAAATTACAGAACGTGGAATGTTAAGACACATTTTTAAGAGCAGTATGATATCTTAATCATTTGTTAAAATCTTGTTTTTAAGCTTTCGCCATGTTCTAAATGTAATTTGTTCCTTTTTGGGTAATTCCCCGGCGTCTGAGTTCTAATTGCCGAAGTTTCGGAACTCACTGTCGGTTCCATCTTCATAGGCAGGTGAATGAAGTACTTCATTCACCTGCCTATGAAGATGGAACCGACATCGGCAATTAGAACTCAGACGCCGGGGAATTACCCAAAAAGGAACAAATTACATTTGTTAAAATGTTTGTGCATTGATTCAGTATTCTTTCCAGATCTGTCTTGAAGAGAAACATAAAGACCTGATGGCAGAGAGAGGCAAGCACGAGAGACTGGCAGCTAACATAACTGACCAGATGTATACAGAGGCGCAGGTATTCACTGAAACTCTGTTTTACATAGAACATGCATACAGAGACACAGCAGTGGCACTACAGTCAAGCATTGCGTTTGCCCAAAGCCAGACTTAAAGGTTACTTTCCAGTAAACAAATTCATGTGATCATCATGTTGGTATTACGGACTGAAGAAAATTAAAGTGTTATGGCATTTGCATTGGCCTCAGTGCCATAATGTTTGTACCAAGTTCCATGAAAATTGGTCAAGTGGTTTAAACATTGAATTAGACACACACATATGCACAGCATGGTGATCTCATGAGGATCTTGTAGGAAAGAAGGATCTCATGTTCTAAGTGGTGACCCTGTAGTACTGTTGTCAGAGATGTAAGACGAATAAATGCATTTATTGTACTGTTGTAACCTGTATAGGGAAATTGACTTGAACTTATATTTGTGCTGGTAGGAACTGCTACAGCTGTTTGGCATTCCATACATCATAGCACCAATGGAGGCTGAAGCCCAGTGTGCCTTTTTGGACTTAGAATCACTTACTGATGGCACCATTACAGATGACAGTGACATCTGGCTGTTTGGTGCAAAGAATGTGTACAAGAACTTTTTCAACCAGAAGAAGCATGTAATGTGCTTTAAGGCTTCAGATATAAAGCAGTATTTCAGTAGGTTATATTTTAGTTCCTATATAGGTATCAGGATATTTGTAGTTTACACATCTTCACTTTGGGGCATTTGTATCTTCCAGATACATTATTTGCATTTTGCTATTGCATATTTGCCCTGATGTTTTTAATAACACTCTGTAGTAGTTGTGACGGTACAGACATGAGAGTGCAGAGTTATGGATCTTTTAGTTACATTCACATACCTATGGAGGGCCCATTGAAATTCCTCTGTTCATCTGTACATGTGGATAAACTCAAGAACTGTGTAATGGATGTTAATGACATTTTAAACTGGGAAATTTACTGACTTCTGTCAGCCTGTTCCATTTTTATAGTTGGACAGATGTAATGATAATTGCATGAGGACCAATCTTGTTTGTGAATAGACATGGGGTGTGACTTGCTAAACATTAATTGCAGCAAAAATATTTTTGAACAAAAGTTGCACAGCTTAAACAGATGTGAGCAAATTCACCAGAATGCTGTGCATACATGTCTGTAATTACACACTGCACAGTCAACATAGGTCTTCAGAATACATGCACAGATGACCAGCCTCTTACTGTCAGTGATAACTAAAGTTTCTTCTCACTTGAGTTGTTAGGGCTAAGTGTGTATAGATGCATATTTAATTGAAGTGTAATTGAAAGAGCAGCTAAAGCTATTTTAAAAAAAAAAAAAAAGAGGTAAAGTGATCCCGTTACAGGCCCGGTGTGGCCCAGAGGGTGGGTACAGGTATAGCTCTACTCTTCCATGACCGCGACACTAGAAGTGGTGGTCAGCAGCATGCCCTGGCCGCACTTTACCCCCAGGAAGGACTCAGTACCCATTTTACAGGAGGCTGGGTGGGCCCCAGGGCCGGTCTGGACAGGCAGAAAATCTCATCCCCACCGGGATTCGATCCTGGACCATCCAGCCCGTAGTCAGTTGCTACACCAACTGAGCTACCCGGCCCATTAGCTACAGCTATTATGTTACTAAAATTTAAACTTTCTTTCTTGTGAGGTAATTAAGCAAATAGAAGTAAATGCCCCGGAATTGGTAAGATATGTGTACAGTTCCTGGCTTTCTTTTTGTGTTTGATGTATATAACATCAGGAAATATTTGAAACAAAATTGTGTCTTGTTTTATGCCACACTAATTTTGTTTGGTTAAGAAGTGTATTTGGGGAAACCTAAAAGAGTTTAATCCGAATGTCCTATACAACAGAACATATGTGGAACTGATAAAAAAAATGGAAGTTGTCCTAAGCATTTGTTATGAATTCCCTCTCCCTATTTGCCATATTTAACCAGAATTTGTTTAATAGTTCTAAGAGGAACATGTCTTATAGTGCCTTCATTCCATTCACTTTTTACAAAGGAAATGTGAAAATTGAACTTATTTGTTAGTACTGTATCTAGTAGTAATTTATTTCTGATAGTAATATACCCTAGGATATAATTTTTATTTATGGTTGTATTGATATACTGTAAAAGATAGCAACCTCATTTGGATTGTATTCCACAGAAATTGAGCGACAGCAGTTGGTATTGTTTGCACTGTTGGTTGGTAGTGACTACACACCAGGAATTATGGGTGTGGGACCTGTTACTGCACTGGAAATCTTGGCAGCATTTCCCACTGGTAGTGGAGACGATAATATTTTGACGGGTCTTCAGAGGTTTCAAGACTGGTGGAATGGTGGAATGACTGAGGGTTCAGGCAAGACATCACTGAAAAACAAACTGAAAGATATACAGATTTTGGAAGGTACATACAACTATCGTGTGAGTCAGTGAATTCATCTCCACCATTTGTTTGCATGTTCATAGTCTACTGTGGTGGGTAGCATGTTTAAGTGTCACTTATTTCCTGATAATGCTTACTCCATTATTCATGCATAATCATAAGTCCAAAAAGCCTGAGTTTCTTATTCTCTCTCCATGTTCTGCAACAGCTTCTTTCCTTAATTTCCTTTTTCTTGCTTTTGGTTTTGAGTAATCTTCAAATGCCCAAATGAACTTGATACAATTAACTCTCATTTGTTTTCTTAGAATTCCTTGCATTTTGTACATTGTGTGTACAAAGGAATCCACTTTTTGAATTGATATACATTCTACAGGGTGGCCGAGAAGTCACTGTACACCCAGAAAATACGCACCTCAGACTCAATATAAGTTTACAATGCACAGCGCAGCACGCAGTACAGTGTAAAATGGTAGGTTGGCAATAGTGTGCAAGATAGTGCACACGTGATTTGCCGCAACCACAGAATTTAGTAGTGTTTTCCTAATGGCTGACACAAGCAGTTACTCTATCGAGGAGCGCTTGGTGGCAAGTGTGTGGGTGCACGAGAGACAGCACACGGGACAAACCATGTCCCAAGTGA
>Ga0123355_10010740_pt1 | contig 14071 bp, 7 predicted proteins | sample TergutEmb28metaG_3_FD_89872 | JGI IMG/M metagenome (GOLD analysis project Ga0123355, IMG submission 89872) | Embiratermes neotenicus P1 segment gut microbial communities from Petit-Saut dam, French Guiana - Emb289 P1 | ecosystem: Host-associated > Arthropoda: Insects > Digestive system > Gut ... | reverse complement strand
TCTATGTTCTGGTTTCTTATTGTTAAGAGGATAGTATTTCGCTTTATATTTCATAAAAGTATTTTCCTTTTGGATTTTATTCTTATTATTGCATAGGATTTTTAGTTTGTCCACAGGCTATAGACTTTGACCTTACTAGTTTTTTATGAGATAATAACATTAGCTAACAGCCAATTAAATTTGATATCCGCGAGGAATGGTATTACGTGTATAAAAACAGACAATCTACCTTTGGTAGACGTATTTTCCTGCGTTTATCATTAGGTATTAGTGCATTATTGCTACTGGGAATCATTTTGGTGTTCACAGTTGTTAGGGACACAGTATCAGGTATATTGTACGAAAATGCACTCCAACTTGCAGACAGTGATTCAAGAACTTTCGCTAGTGAAATAAATGATTTATTTTCTCACGCAAGTCAAACGCTAACTATCACAGCAAATATACTTTCTGCATTGTCGTCTGACGCAGAATTTCAAACGATTATAAACACCATTGTTGTGGAACATGATTTTATAGAAAATTTTTTTATTGGCTTTTCAAATGAAAAGCTAATGCACGTGGTGGAATGGGATAGGGGGGCGGATTGGTCTGTTATTTCTCGTCCTTGGTACATAGCCGCTACCACTGTCGAACCTGGCGAAATTATAATCACATATCCTTATATGTCTGATGTCACAGAGTCCGCTGTAATTGGAATGGCAACTTATCTTCCATATTTAAATGGCGTGGGGGCTACTATTGGATTTTCTATTCCAGTGAGTATAATTAGAGATACCATAGATAAAATAGTAGTTCCTGATGGATATTTGATTTTAGTAAATAAAAAACATGATATCATGTTAAATTCTCAATATTCATATGAACAAACAAGTTATCCATTTAAATATATACCCCCTCATTTGCGAGCATTATTGGAATCAGACGAAGAATTTCCACAATTTGAACATAATAGTCTAGGTAATTCATATCTTATTGCTGTGGAGCTTGATGTCACAGGATGGGCATTGATTTATATTCGTCCTACTTTAGCAACTGAAAGACAAATGGAATCAAATGTGTTTAGGATAATGGCAGTAGTTGTTATTATATTGTTGTTACTGTTTATCTCTGTATTAGCTGTTGTTTTGTATTTCACGCGCAATATGGAAGAAAATCGTGTTATTGAAGAACAATTTCGCCTGATTTTTGACCATCTACCGCTTGCAGCGAGTATTCGTGATAAAGACCATCACCATCATCATAGCAATCTTACGGCACAAAAATTATTTGACTTAGAAGATAAAGAAAGTTATATAACACGCTTTAATGAACTTTCTCCAACGTACCAACCTGATGGGACGGATTCTACACAAAAAATCGCCCAGCTTATTAATGAAGCATTTGAAACAGGTTATGTACAGACTGAATGGTTACATCAAAAACCAGATGGCACCCAAATCCCCAGCGAAGTGATTTTATCTCGAATTCATTTACAAGGGGCGGAGCGTGTAATAGTTTTTGTGCGCGATATGCGTGAGTTTTACAAGGCAAGACAAAGTGAGCATGAAATTAACAAACGTACAAAACTTATGTTTGATGCAACACCATTATTAATCCAGTATTGGGGCAGAGACTATATGCCAATAGACTGTAACCAAACCTGCTTGAACTTTCATAATTTTCCAACACATGACCAGTATATTGAGTTTTTATTATCAATCCCCCATGTTCTTGATGGTAGACCTGTTATTCAAGAGTGGTGTGAATATTTAGAACATGTATTTGAAATAGGTTACGACACTATTGATATTGATTATTTGTACAATCGTAAAACTGGAGAATTGGCATATTTAGAGATGGTTGGAATACGTGTTGAGTTTAATGATGGACCTGTAGTGGTTACGTATGCCAATGATGTTACAGACTTAAAGAAAACGTTAAGAATCATGCATGAAGCAGAAGAACGATTGAAACTAATGCTTGATGGTACGCCTGTTGCATGTTTTTTGGTTAATCAAGATTTTGAGGCTGTTGATTGTAACCGCGAAACATTGTTGTTGTTTGACTTTAGTGAAAAGAATGAGGCACTTTCAAGTTTTGAAAAAATAATACTCAATTTGGACGGCTTTAAGCAAAAATTTAAATACGCCATTGAAGCGGGTGGTGACCGCTTCGACTGGGATTTACAAAAATCTAATGGTGAAGTTCTTCCTGCCAGTATTTCTTTCGTAAGATTTGCAATGCAAGGCAAACTTATAATAGCAACGTATATTTTTGACTTGCGTATTTTAAATGAAATGATTGAAGGACGGCGAAAACTAGAGGAAGCACAGGAAAATAGCCGTGCTAAAAGCAGGTTTCTAGCACGTATGAGCCATGAAATACGCACACCCATTTCTGTTGTCTTAGGTATTTCTGAGGTGAGATTACGTAGTGGAAATCTTGATCCTAATATAGAAGAATCCTTTGCCAAAATTAATAATTCCGCTGGAATACTATTGGGTATTGTAAATGATATTTTAGATTTATCAAAAATTGAAGCAGGCAAAATGTCCCTAGTCGCAGAAGAATATGAAATAGCAAGCGTAATAATGGATGTTACCAATCTTAACGTGATTTATATGGGCAAAAAGCCCGTCGAATTTAAAATGTCTATTGATGAAAATATGCCATCTACATTTAAAGGGGACTCTTTACGCATTAAACAAATCATGAATAATCTACTGTCCAATGGCTTTAAGTATACCGAAAGTGGTAGTGTTTATTTAGGATTAAAATGCAGTGAAGTTGTTGATGGTAAAACTATCCTAGAAATAACCGTACAAGATACTGGGTTAGGTATGTCCGAAGAGCAACAAAAGGCATTATACGACGAATACACACGCTTCCACATAAACAATATTCCCTCCGCTCCTGGTACAGGGTTGGGTATGCCCATTGTCTACTCATTAATCCAGATGATGGATGGTGACATCACTATAGAAAGCCAAGAAGGGTTTGGCACAAAAGTTACTGTGTATATCCCTCAAGAAGTATTGGGAACAGCGTTTTTAAGTAGTGAAGATATTAAACGTCTTTGCTCCTTAAAAGTTGAAGCAAAATCTTCAGGCAAGAAATTCAACTTTATTCCAGAGCCTATGCACTATGGGAAAGTTTTGGTTGTGGATGATACAGAGGCAAACTTATATGTAGCAACTGGGCTTTTGCAATTTTATGGGATACAAGTAACCACTTGTAATAGTGGAAAGTCTGCCATTAAAAAGATTAGAGAGGGTAATGTGTATGATATTATTTTCATGGACTACATGATGCCCGAAATGAGTGGAAAAGAAGCTACTTATATCTTACGCGAAATGGGATATTTGCATCCTATTGTAGCTTTAACAGCTCATGCTCTAATTGGTAAAGCACAGGAATTTGCAGCTTATGGCTTTGACGGATTCATTTCAAAACCAATAAATACAAGCCATCTAAATTCTATTCTGATAAAATATGTTAAAGAAAAGCATTCAAAAGACCATGTCTCCCCTACAACAAATGAAATTGATCACATGGGTGAATATCTAGAAAAGATGGCAATTGAGTTGCGCCCAGATTTTGCACAAACATATCATTCTGCTATAACAGATATTAACAAAGCATTACAAGAAAATGATATTTCCACTGCCCATAGGTTGACACATAACCTTAAAGGTGTTGCAGGATTGATTAGGGAAAATACTCTCGTTGACCTTGCACAGATTGTGGAAACTGTTTTGTCTAAATCACAACCTCCACTTGATAAAGATTTAGCAAAGTTGGAGGCAGAATTTTATCGTGTACTAAATAAAATTACTGCGGAATAAAAAAGGAGTATATTAATATGTTTAACATCAGAGCAAGTGGCATTCTAGCCCACCCAACATCATTCCCAAGCCCTTATGGAATGGGTGATTTGGGTGCGGGCGCATATGCCTTTATTGACTTTTTAAAAGTCGCCAAGCAAACATTATGGCAGGTTTTGCCTTTAGGTCCTACTGGATATGGGGATTCCCCTTATCAAAGTTTTTCAGCGTTTGCAGGCAATCATTATTTAATTAGCCCAGAGGAATTAAAAAAGCAAGGTTGGCTTACGGCTAAAAGTTTAGAATCTATTCCCAAATTTAATCCGCGTAGGATTGAGTTTGGTGAGGCAATTAAATACAAAATGAAACTGCTGAAAGAAGCGTATAAAGGATATAAACAATTTGGCACAAAAGAGCAAAAAAAAGATGTGGCAAAGTTTTCAGAATTGCAAAAAGAATGGCTAGACGATTATGCATTATTCTATGCATTAAAAGATTATTTTGGCGGTAGGGAATGGCATAAGTGGACACCAGCATTAGCTAAAAGGGAAAAATCTGCACTTAATGACATTCGTAGAGAACTTGCAGATACGATTAATTTTTGCAAATTCATTCAATGCGAATTTTTCCGTCAATGGAAAATGCTAAAAAAATATGCAAACCAACATGGAATACAAATAATTGGAGATATTCCCATTTTTGTTGCCGAAGACTCTGCTGATGTTTGGGCATCTCCTGAACTTTACGAGCTTGATAGCAATGGTCGCCCCACAGCAGTTGCAGGAGTTCCACCAGACTACTTTAGTGAAACAGGGCAACTTTGGGGTAATCCCCTCTATAAATGGCAAGCGCATAAAGATACTAATTACAAATGGTGGTGCAGACGCATTACTTCTGTGCTGGATATGGTGGATATCGTGCGTATAGACCATTTTCGTGGTTTTGAATCTTATTGGGCTGTCCCTTATGGTGAAAAAACAGCAATTAATGGCGAATGGCTTAAAGGTCCAAGCACAGAAGTATTTGAAGCACTAAAAAAACAAATGGGCGATTTACCTATTATCGCAGAAGATTTAGGTGATATAACTCCAGAAGTACATCAATTACGTGACGAATTAAAATTGCCAGGTATGCGCGTTTTGCAATTTGGATTTTCACCAAACTCAATAAGTATCCACTCTCCGCATAACTTTGAAAGCAGTTTGAATATTGTCTACACTGGAACACATGATAACAATACAACAGTTGGCTGGTATCTTGAGGCATTTGAACATGAAAAAGACTATCTAAGACGATACATGAATATTTCAGGTGATAATGTGGCGTGGGATTTAATCAGGTTAGCAATGGCTTCAAATGCTGTAATTGCGATTACACCCATTCAGGATATAATGAATTTACCTGCACAAGACAGAATGAATCTACCTGGTAGTCCACAGGGATGGTGGGGCTTCCGTTACACAAAAAACATGTTATTGCCTGAATATGCAAAAGGATTAGCTTATCTCACAGAGTTATTCCAACGTTATTCCAATGAATAGAGATTTAGTTTTTTAATTAACCCATATGTAATCATATCTAGTTTATTTCGGTATTCTTCCATGCGAAAGGTTGCATAACCTTCTAAGTGGAGAACTCTGTTATATTTTAGAAAAATTTTAAGCTGTTGTTTTTCTCGATTATGTAATTCCGTATTTCGTAAGTTTCGCGCCATTTCCATTAACTTGGGAGAATTACAGTAAATTGGATTTGCGGATAGGGCTACCTCTTCTAAAAACGTCATTAATAACTCTGTTAGCTTATCACTTTCTGCCCTATCCCAAGAAATATTTAACGCAAATAATCTCTTCTTTTTGTTCTTATTTTCGCGCCATCTTGCCCAATTTATATGAGCTATCGCAGAGGCTTGTTTTGCGAATTTTTGTAATTCTTCTTTATGGCTACATGTATATAATGTAAGTTGCTTCATCTTGTTTCCCCTCAAATGGATTTCTATAAAATACTATATGCCACATCATGCGCCAAATTATCATGTCTATGTAAAAAAGGGGAAACAAGTTGTACATATAATAACTGCAAACTGCTACAAACGAGTATAGTACAAAGAATATTTCCCTAGTCCATGTTAAAGATTGTCAGTTAGATTATAATTTATAACAAACACTTAAATAGCTTTTTGATAATGTTTGTGTAAATGCACAAACACAATTTGGGTAACAGGGGTGAATCCATTGTACTTAACTAAAAATATATTTAACTAAAACTTAAAGGTACACTTATGTACCACAACGAACGTGGTACATGCGTAAAATATATATTTGGGAGGGGTTTAATGAAAAAAACTCTGATAATTGTATCTGGTATGCCTGCGACAGGCAAAACAAGGTTTGCTGATTGGTTGTCTGAAGAGATGAGTGTTCCGTTACTGTCTCTAGACGAAGTTTGGGAAAAAGCAGGAACATCCGCTATCCCATTCGCTCAATATTGGACTCTCTGCGAAGATATGATGAAATCATCGTCTCAATTCATAATTGAGTTTGGCTTTGATAACGAAATAAAACCTGTGATAGATGGTTTGGTGAAGAAGTATAACTATCATACCATCAATGTTCATTTCGATACATCTTTTGAAATTGCACATCGCCGATTCAACGACAGAAGACTATATGAAATGGGTGGTTCAAAGCCACAAATCTCTTTGGAGCAATATATGAATATAAGCAAACAAGATAAAGATTTTTGCTTTGGTGACAATATAATTTATGTTGATACTACGGATTTTTCATCAGTTTCATATACGAATATAACTAAGCAAATACAGCAAAACACTAACGGTGTAGTATGAGCATTAGTAACATTATTTTCACCCTTCACAACGCATGTCATATGTTTTATAAGTATATGTTCTTAAAGAAAGGAACGATTGTTACTCATGAAAAAAAGAAGCGTAAAACGTCTTTTGGCATTGTATTTGGCTATAATTTTAGCCTTTAGTACGTTTGTCTTAGCAGAAAGTTATGATGTGGTTGATATGACAATAACAGCTAACTATAACAATTCTGATGTTTTCGATAATGATTATATATCAGATGTGTTGGGTTACGATGAATCTACATCAAATTTGTCATATACCCCTGATATACAGGTTGTTTCTACAACTTCTGCTGCAATGGGACTAGAACCACTATCATTAACTGGATTGGGCATACTGTGGGCATTAAGTGAAGATGTATATATTCAAGGGCTTCCTCTTGGTGAAAATGATTTAACAGGGACTCTTATGTTATCATCAGCAGGTGCAACAACTACTATTATTGCACATCCTACAGTTGCTGGTGCTAGGTCTATTCAAATTTCAGACAGAAGTGCGGATTGGAATGGATTACAAATTTCCCGCGCCGCCTTGGATGCTGCGGGTCTATCTCCTGGTAACACCTACGAAATTACTATTATAGGACGTGCTGTGGTTGTTGGCACAGGTACTATTTCTGGTTCTATGGTACTTAGGCAGAGTGGGTCGCCTTGGGGTAATCTTTCTGGTACAGTTGTCGTATCCGATATAGACACATATTTTACAATTAATTGGGAGTTCTATCCTGAGCAAGCTAACTTGACGGGGCAAGATATGAGAATTCAAACCCCCGCAGGATGGCAGGGTGGTAATGAAACAATGTCCTTTGTTGTAGATGATATAATAATAACTCGTACAGAAATTCGCCCAGCAAATTTCACTTTAGAAGTTAATGGTGAAGCGGGTGTCACCACTACTACACAAATTACTTTAGATTTTTTCCGTGATGTTACTTTGGATATTAGTGATATTACATTTAATCCACGTGCCACAAATGCGGTATTAGTAGCCCCTTATCTTACTCAAGTGGCGGCTGATGAATATATCCTGCACATTGGTAATGCTACTAGATGGGGTTATATAGAAATTATTATAAACAATCCTGATGTGAACCTGGACCCCGTTACAGTAATGATTTACCATCAAGACAGTGTATTCATACCAAACGCGCCTTTGCGTGACTACTTTCCATGGGTACATGACCCTAATTTTAGGAGTCTTATGCCAATGGAAGAAATGCTAAACGACCCATTCCAGTTTTTTGTTACAACTAATGGGCAATCTGGTGGTTTTGGTGAAGTAACGCCCAATAGAGTTGTAACGGGGCGAGATTGGGAAGACCGTCGTGCAGAAATACGCGATTTAGTTATGTACTATTATGCGGGATTTATGTGGCCAACAACAGCGGCTAATCTAACAGTAAATACGACAAGTATTGTGCGTGGAACATCTGCAAACGTAATTAACATTACTGTTGATGAGTTCCGTTTAGATGGTTCGCCTGTTACAGCAACTGCTGATATTGCCACTGGTGTATGGTTTCCAACAGAAGCCCAACTTGCCGCAAATGGTTTTCTTGAAAGTGGCGGACCAATCATCATTGGTACAGGTCATTCCATGTCGCCAATACAAAGAGAATTTGCACTTTCAAGAGGTATTGCAGTAGCTACAGTTCCTGGTCCTGGTGATGCAAGACCACATGGAGCAAACGCGGGCAGTATGTGGGCTGCACCATATCATGGTATGTATATGTCATTGTTCCCTCAAAATCCTGCTGTTACAGAATACAACACAGGGGCTATGATGATACATGCATGGAATGTATCAAGATTTTTGGACGCGCTAGAGATTAAGCAAGATGAATGGCGTGTTAATCCCAATATGTCTGTTACTATCGGTAATTCATTTCAAGGCAAACGCGCTCTTTTTGCGGGTGTTATGGATGACCGTGTAGCACTGGTTGTGCCACATGAATCTGGTGGTGATGGTGGTATGGCTCCGTTCCGTGGTTCTCATGCTGGTAGAATTCAACATTATTGGCATGATGGTATAGTCCGCGCCCACAACCGTCACGAAACTCCAAGAACGGGCAATGCTGGACGTAGGGCACAAGGTCCTGTACTTGGTTTACTATGGGGTAATCAACCATATACAGAAAGCACTTGGTTAGTACCTTTTGATATGCATTTAGTAGCCGCATTACAAGCAGGTCCAGCAGTTGGTTTTGAAAATCAAGCAAATCCTCCAGGGCGTGCTTTCCTTAGCCTTGAAACTCACAACTTTGGTACATGGACAGGTTGGACCATGGCGCGTAATGTTGCCGCCGCTGCCGAAGAAGTGTTTGCATTCCTTGGTTATGAAGACCATATGATTTTCTTTATGAAAAACAGTGGACATGCAATTCATGATTCCGATTTCCCTGTTATTTTTGCCATTTTAGATTATCAATTTGGTAACAATGGTAGGAGACAAGCTAATCAAGTTTATGTACCAAATATTCTTAGTGCCGCCTTGCCTGGTCTTTGGAATGGTGGATTGGGCGCACTTGGACGTAGCCCTGTTGAGGTAGATTCTTTCTTTATGCCATGGACGCGTCCAGGCGTTCATATGCTTTGGACAGATAATCAGTATGTATCACAAGGCTTACCTGCAACAATAGTTGCCCACACTGATGCCCCAACTGTAGACCTTATATTATGGTCACATGGTGATGGTAATCTATTATGGGGGGCAAATAATCCCCCTGTAGAGCTCGGAAGATGGACAGCAACCGCTCTTGGTGGTATTGCAACATTTAATTTAACGGCAGAAGAAGTACAAATTGGGCGTTTTGAACTTAGAACCCGTGGTTCTCTACAAAATAGGTCTGTATTCTTCCAAGCCATAGATGTACGCTCCGCTGTACGTAGTTCATCTACGAGTGATAATACTGGTGGGCATGTGCATTTTGGTTTTGGTAGCAGAATTGATATGGATGCCCTACGTGTTTCTACTACAAATGGTTCAACTGTTACGAATCTTGTAACTGATGCGAGCCAAGGCGTAGCTGACACTTGGGTTACTCCGTTTGGTGTACGTGTTCCTAATATACCTGGTTCAGGTGATACACGTTGGTATACGTTAAGTAATTTACGCTTTGAAGCTGTACCTGGTTTTAATTTTGTGATGAACTTCCAGGAGAATCTACACAATCTTAATACGGACAGTGGTGCTAATAACCAGCATGTTACAATTTGGATGGCAAGCCCAGAAGTGCAACATATAGGTCCTTATCCACATTTCCAACCTGCTGGCAGTGCCGAATGGGGAGTACCAACCTCCGCTGGAGCTGGTTTTGCACCAACCCGTACAACTACTTTTAACCCTACGCTTACACATGAACATGTTGGTTTACGTGATTCCAATGGTAATTTTACACGTTTGGATTCTTGGGTCATTACCTTTAGTGAAGCTATAAATCCCCGTGATTTTGGCATTGGGTTTAATTTCTCTACAGACTTTACTTTAAATTGGAATGCCACAAACACTGTCCTAACTGTAAACTTTAACAATTTTAACCCTGTCCATGATGAACTAACTATGCATATTATTCGCTTGCGTAGTGCAGTTACAAATATGGACGGCACAGGTTCGGAAGGTAGAGCAAACCGTATTGCCAATGTATTTAACGATTTAATCAGTTATTCAGTGCCATTGATTGAAGAACCCGAACCAACGCCTACACCTACGCCAGACCCTATTGTTACAGATGTAGTGGTAACTCCTGAAACAGCAAGGGTATTTACCAGTCGTTCATTACAATTTACTGCTACGGTTTTGGGTGAATACAATCCGCCTGCCACTGTAACATGGTATATAGAAGGTAAAGATATAGCAGAAGGTACAAGAATCTCTTCTACAGGAGTGCTTGTTGTGGCTGGAAGGCGTGACCAACAGGCTACAACAATAACAATAATAGCCAGGTCAGTGCTTGACCCTGAAATTTATGGGACGGCAACTGTAGATATTGAACCCTTGTCTGAAGAAGTATTACCAACCCCTACGCCAACACCAGCCCCAGAGCCTGACATAGACGATGATGACAGCGATGACGAAAACATTGAAGCTAGGGACATTTTGTTGCCTTCTCTACCACAACTGCCAGAAGAAAGAGCGGATAATCGCTTTCATGTATTTCTATATGATGAAGACTCAGGTTACGATGTATTACTGACTTCTCGCACCCCAGATACAGAAGAATTTAGTGCATTTGTTGATAGAATGATAGAACTAGACCCAATTAATGCTGTGTTATTAGCAGAACTTGCTCATATTACCATTACCCTTGATGGTAATATTGTGGACAAATTCCTAACAGTTATTACAGCAGATATATACGACTGGAATCTCACCACATCACAAAAAGCACGTCTTACAGGATTTTTCTTTAATACAGAAACAGGTGAGTATACCTTCTTGGGTGGTCTTCTTAGTTCAGACAGTGAATTCTTTGGATTCATTGCAGAAACAGGCGGATACTTTGGTATAACAATTAGACAGCCATTATTAAGGCTTCAAATTGGAAATACCAATTATCAAGAGCTAGGTATTTCAAGAGTGAGTGATGTTGCTCCATTTGTTGACTCGTTTACTACACCACCAACAATAATGGTGCCATTGCGTATTATTGCAGAGGCTTTGGGCGCATCGGTTGTATGGGATGACGCAAGCCGTTCTGTTGCAATGATGTATGATGGTATGATAATTATGCTTTATGTTGATATGCCATTGGTGGATAATATGGGTATGCCTACAATTGTTGATGGAAGAACCTTTGTGCCTCTTATCTATATCGAAGAAGCCTTTCTTACAACGGCAATATGGGATTCTGAAAATCAAGTGGTGTATATAAACTATATATTCCAATAATAAAAGAAGCAAAAAACACGAGCCTCTCTTTTAAATAGGCTCGTGTTTTTATTTCATTACTAGGGATGTTGTATTAGTCCTGGTCAAGAAATTTTTCCAAATCTAACAACAATTTAACATCCTCATCACTGAATCTGCCAATATTACGAATAAACTGATTAGAAAAGCTAAGTTTAGCATTAGGAGGAGGTGCCATTATCTCCTCACGAATAGTAGTAGTTTCTTGAACAGCGTCAACAATCAAACCCAAAGTAAATTCGCCATAATGAATAACAATAATGCAAGTGTCATCATCATGTTCTTTTGATGGTTTATTAAAACGCTTACGAACATCTAAAACACCAATCAGGTCGCCCCGCAAATTTATAATACCCTCAACAAAGTTAGGCATTTCGGGAACCCTCGTAATAGGTAATATTTTCATTATTTCCCTAACGTAGGCAATTTCAACACCGTAATCCTCACCATCAATACTGAAAGTGAGGTATTGGTCTTTCATTGTATCATCGCGTTGAGAATAAGCACTTGCTTCTTGTTGAATCATAGCCATACCAACCCACTCCTTTTGCACACATTATTAGAACTCTATTTATCAAAAAATCCAGCAACATCAATAATTAAGCTAATATCACCATTGCCAAGAAGAGTACATCCTGCTAAACCGCGTACTTTTTTAAAGTATTTAGGCATAGATTTTACAACTGCTTGCTGTTGCCCAATAAGAGCATCAACTAATAGGCAAACAAATTGGTCACCATTCTCAAGCATAATTAATGTGCCTTCTTCAATATTGGTAATAGCACCTTCGATATTAAAGACCTCATGCAAACGAACAATATTATAAATTTCATCACGCTCTGTTACCATTTCGTTGCCATTTGGGTCTTTAAATAACTTTTCTGGTTTGGCTTTAAATGATTTTACAATATGAACAATAGGAATTGTATACTGTGCTCCTGCAACTAAAACGCTCATACCCTCAATAATAGCCAAAGTTAATGGAATTTTTAAAGTAAAAGTAGTACCCTCGCCTGGCACAGAATCAACCAAAGCTGTACCGCCTACAACTTCCAAGTTTGATATTACAACATCCATCCCAACACCACGCCCAGAAAAATTAGTGACTTGGTCATTGGTTGAAAAACCAGGCAGGAAGATAAATTGTTGAATTTCTTTTTCTGTATATTCAGACTCGGGCTTATTTAAAAGCCCATTTTCTTTTGCCTTTTTTAGAACCTTTTCGGTATTAATTCCACGCCCATCATCTTTGATGATTATAAGAACATCCCCGCCAGAATTTTTTGCTTCAAGAAGCACTCTAGCCTTTTGGGGTTTACCACGCTCTTCACGTTCGGCTGGGAATTCTACACCATGGTCAATAGAATTACGAATAATGTGCATGATAGGGTCTGAAATGTGTTCTATAATATTCTTATCAACTTCCGTTTCCTCACCAGAAAGTACAAGTTGAACATCTTTGTCTAATTGTCTACACATGTCACGTACAATACGATTCATTTTAAAGAATGTGTTTGACAGGGGAACCATTCGCATTGTAATAACAGTTTGGTGTAAGTTGGATATAATTTGTTGCAGTTGGCGCGCTTCTTTATTAAAGCTATCAAGCTGTAAACCTTCTAATTCAGAGTTTTGTGTTACCATAGCTTCGGAAATAACAAGCTCACCCATTAAATTCATAAGAGCATCCAGTTTATTAACACTAACATTAATCATCTGTTGAGACGGTTGCCCTTGTACCTTTTTAGTATCATCAGGTGTTGTACCACCTGTCCCTGTAACCTCAGAAGGAGGGGGTGTGGTGGCAATCGGAGGGGCTTCATTTTTAACTGTTTCAACAGGAGTTGAAGATGGAGCAACAGTACCTGTTGCTTCGCCAACTTCTTCCAAGATATAATCACGTAAATATACAGTTTGACCAATATGATTGGTAACATGTGTAAAATCGTATGGGCTTGAGAACTCCAAAGAAAAACCTTTTTGCCTAATAATGGGAATCGTGTCTTCATCAATTACATCTGCTGGGTCATGAGTAATATTTTGTGCTAAGTCTTGAAGATTATGAACTAAGGTATAGGCACGGATATTTTCCATTTCACAGCCATCTTGGAAAAAAATCTTAGCCTTGTACCTATGCATACCATCACCTACTGTTGTGGTTTTATTTGTGCTTTCAACAACGGCAGCAACTTGTTGTGCTACTGGTGTTGTTGCTGGAGTTCCACCACCTTTAATTTCTCGAAGAAATGCCTCTATAGCTTGAGATAATGCACTACCATCGCCATCCGCTTTTTTACCTTCTTGTATTTTTGCAAGTTCTTCCTTAGTAAAATCTGCACCGTTTAAAACGTGGTCTGACAATCGGCTATAATCCACGCCTTTTGGGCTTTCTTCCCGTAAGTAGTAGAATAAATCTTCAATGGAATGTGCAACCCCTGCTATATTATCAAACATCATCATAGCAGATGAGCCTTTAATTGTGTGCATT
>Ga0123355_10010737_pt1 | contig 14073 bp, 16 predicted proteins | sample TergutEmb28metaG_3_FD_89872 | JGI IMG/M metagenome (GOLD analysis project Ga0123355, IMG submission 89872) | Embiratermes neotenicus P1 segment gut microbial communities from Petit-Saut dam, French Guiana - Emb289 P1 | ecosystem: Host-associated > Arthropoda: Insects > Digestive system > Gut ... | reverse complement strand
GGCGGTTCCGGGTTCGGTAACTTCGGCGGTAGCCCCGGTTGCGGTTCGGAAAACAACAATTTCGCCCAGAACGCGGGCCTGTTTGGCGGGCCCGGGGGCCTTGGCGGTTCCGGGTTCGGTAACCTCGGCGGCGACCTCGGCTGCCAGCACTCCGGTGGCGGTCAGGATTTCGGTGGCTGCGGCTCATCGAACCAGTCCCCATGGACGGTTAACAACACTGGGAACGGCCAGGACCAGATCGACCTCGGCAATTACACGCTCGGTCTCGATAAGTCCACCATGAGCTGGACCCTTACCAATAAACAGACCGGCGCCTCCACCAATATCAGCGGTGACCCCCACGTCTCGGAGTCCGGCAATAAATGGGACTTCAAGAATAATCTGACGTTCCAATTGGATGATGGCACCCGCATTACGGCAAAGACCATCCCGTACGGCAACGGTGCCACCGTTTCTTCGGAACTCGATATCAGCAAGGGTGGTCAGGGTATGCGTGTTACCGGACTCGGCGGCCAAAATGATCCTAGTGGCCAGTTGCAAGTTGCCAACGGGTTGAATGGTTACGCGCTCGCTGCCTCAAACCGCGGTACCAATGTAGTGTTTGAGGGCCAAAATAATACCTGGCAGACCGCCGACGGGCAAAATGTGGACGCCTCCCAGGCTCAAGCCAAGGGGCTCTGATCCGACAGTTTGCCGGGTTTTCGGGTGGATGCGCCCCACGGGGCGCTCCGCCCGCAATGATTTAACTTGGGAAACCATCCATGCTCAGAACAAGCTGCGTGATTCAGAAAACCTCGCTGAGCGGAAGGACAACGAGCGCTCGGAATTGGCAGAATGTCGAGCCCACAGAACAAGTCGTTGCAGGCGGTTCGGCCTAGTCAGTTTCCGCAGGCCGAGGCTCCTTCAGCAGATACTGAAGATCGCAGGTAAAGTAATGGGTGAGCAGGACCCCGATCACCCCGTCAACCCCGCATTTGTAGCGTTTACCAGAGAATGGGGCGCAATGCACAAGCGGAGCCGCCCACGCGGCAGGCCCTGGAAGTTCGCGGGAAAGTGTTAGGCGAACGGCATCTTGCCCTATACGACCGACGCACGATTTAGGGCGTTTCGATCCTGAAGACGGAATCTCAGCAGTGTGCAGCATTCGCTGCGCATGGGCGACAGTTCCCGCGATCACGCGCCATTATCTCGATGCAAAGGAGGTTGTCATGGATTTTCCGTCGAACCCGTTCTATTCAAATCCGGGCGCCCCGGTGACGGTTGGGGCGGACGCGCCCGGAGAAAACTTGAATCACACGCTTGAGCAAGTCGCAGCGGAAGGCAAAGACAGACAGGAGGCGGCTACGCCTGGGGACACTGCTCCACGACCATCATCACCTGGCCGCGATGAGAGGCTTCACCAGGGGATTGCTTCCCCTGCGCCAACCAAGAGTATTCCGACGGATACTGACTATGACGGTACTTTAATCGGAAATAATGGTCAGCCACTGTCAAAGTTGAACCCCCTCAGCCTATATTCCCGGAAGACGCAAAACTACACGATGATGGAGAGGTTAAACTCACCCCGACCCTCTCCCGGCGGCGTCAACGATCAAGAACTCAAAGGTGCCTGGAATTCGGCTTATGTCTCCAATTCACCTGCCTGTCAGGCGCGCCGCGCCGCTGGAGACACCCCGGGGCACATTGTCTATGTGAATGGAATCAACACCGACAAAGCAGCACAAGGTGAGACGTTACAACTCATTGCCAGCCAGACTTGCGCGCAGGTGATCGGCGTACATAACGCGACAGAAACCCCGATCGCCGACATAATCCAATCAGCAGGCGATAAGGCTTTAATCAATAGCGCTCGCAGTGGAAAACCCTTTGCAACACATGATGGGCGAAACCCCGCTGTTGATTCATTGAGCGATGTAATTTCTAACTCGGTGCTTGACGCTCGAAACAGCGGCGGAGATCCCCCTCCCGAAATCTGGTGTCATAGTCAGGGATGTGCGATTGCAAGTTTGGCTGCTTACGACGCCAATAACCGGCTCATCAAGAGTGGCATAGCTGAAGGAGTGTCCGGGGTTACGGTTAGGAGTTTTGCTTCTGCAGCCCAAGCTTGGCCGTCAGTTCTAAGGGGTCAACATTTCATCAACATGCAAGATTCGGTCCCGCTGCACGCAGGACTAGGATCCGACCCCGCGGCGGACTCGGCGAATGTTGGGCCTAATCAACAGGTTATTCGTTTTCAAGGCGCTCCCGGCTCTCAAAATCCGACCATTCTGAACCCTCAACAGCTGGCAGAGATGAATAGGGTTACAATCGACAACGAGGGAAATCTAATTAAGAACATGCCTCAGGAAAGCTTTTTCGCATATCATGATATCAACACCACATATCTTAATGCTGCCCGCAAAGTGAATGAGGGAATGTAGTAACAGAAGGGAATGATGCATTCCCTTATGGGTTGTACTAATCGTAGACTAAGTGCGCGTAGTCTGCTGAGGAGGTGCGGCGGTGCGTGGAAGTCCGGCGCACCGCTGGGTCACGACCCGCAACCGCCTATGTTCAGTACAACTACCCATTCTATCCAAATGCTTGATGACTTGAGCCGTGCGGCGCTCGATGCGATCTCCGGCGCTCACGAGGTCGCATGACGCGAGCAGTTACAGGGCCATCGACGCGGTTTTCACCAATGATGGCCAACACCTGCTCCCCGAGTCGCTGGAGCCCACGTTCGCAAGCGGCTCGAACCAGATTGCGCCCCGGCCCGTCGACCAGCTGCTCGAGGGTCTCGGTCAGCCTGTCCCAGTCGCGCAAGGGCCGACGATTTTCCAGCCGCTCGGTCGCGCTAACCTGAAACAGTTCTCCTATGGGTCGTTCTAAATGTTTCTCTAGTGTCTAGCCTGCTGCCAGATCCCGCAATACGAGAAAAAGTGCTGGGAGCGCGAGAGATTTTCTCTCTGCGCAGCTTCTGACTGTCCCTCGTCATTGGCAAGTGACGAACTACTCGGAAATTGAGCTACGCACAATTTACCGAATGGCGGTGTCGCTTCCGGGAAGCTGCACAGAGCCGACTTGTCGGTGCAAATCCAGCCAAGTTCCTCGAAGCCCGTCTCTGGCCTACTTCCGGATGGGCCGACAAACCGCCCGGCCGCCCGGAAACACAATCAAGACAAGCAAAATGAAAAACCTAAGATTAGCTTGGGACACAATCCTCTGCAGTACCTAGTGGCCAGGCGCCATCGCTTTTTTTAAATCAGCCACCGCCTTTTCCTGTCAGAAGCAAAATCAGGGTGCAGGAATATGCCCAATAGTCGACCGGAAAACATCCGCCGGATCATAGATGCGCTTGACCTCCAGTAAGCGCGCATAGTTGGTTCCAAATGCCGCTGGAATGCGCTCCGGTTCTGCGACGTCGAGGAGATTGACATACCCACCAGGCAAAGCATGCGGCGCAAGCTTGCGTGAGCAGCCCGTGGCCCATTGCACGTGGTCGTCATCTCCTTTTGCTGACTGCGATTCCCATGCTGCGACGATCTCCACCATTAAGTGATCTTGCCGAACGCCAAACGCCGTATCGGAGATTGACATGCGACTTGCTGCGCCATGAAAGTGATGGATCGAGAGCAGTGAGAGCGGAGAAGAAAAGCGTCGTGCCTGATCTATTAATTCCGAAATGGTCTCATCACGCAGCCCGGGCAGCGACTGCGTCTGGATAAAATAGCGACGCCCTCTGGGAGCCAACGAATCTATGGAGTACACCAGCTCCTCATAAGCTATCGCTTTAATCTGATCAGTTAGGGGCTTAGCAAACGAGCGCAGGGGTTTGAGTGTTCGCTCTCCCTGGTCCAGCGGTCCGCAGTAGGTGGGCGACAGAAACAGAGCGGTCCCTAGATCCGGCAGCCGGATGAATCCTGGTTGGATGGTCAGTTCATCAGGCCCGGTTTGGATGAACTCGTTGTAGTGTCGCAACACGGCTCTGGCTTGATCCAGCGAATAAAGCAGCAGGCCAGACAAGACCTGTGTGATCGGATGAAGGCGATACTCCATCGATACCATTACGCCAAAGTTTCCGCCTCCACCGCGAAGGGCCCAATAGAGGTCTGGATGCTCCTTTGCGTCAGCCGTTAGGAGACGGCCATCAGCTGTGACGACCTGTGCCGATAACAGGTTATCAGCGACTAAACCGAATTTGCCCAAAAGGGGCCCATACCCTCCCCCGAGCGTCAGACCGCCGAGCCCGACACTGGAAATAGTGCCGGTGGTCGTCGCCAGTCCGTGCTTCTGCGCAGCGACAATAAGATCTCCGATTGTCGCTCCTCCTTGAACCGTCGCGCTGCGCCTCTCTGGATCAACTGAAACAGCCCTCATGTGTGAGCAATCGATGACGACGCCGCCATCGCACAGGGATCGGCCGCCAAAATCGTGGCCCCCACCGCGAACGGAGAGGGGTAATCCATGAGAACGGGTCCAATTAACGGCATGAATAACATCTTCCGCACAGCTACAGCGAACCAGAGCTGCTGGGCGCTTGTCGACTCTTTGGTTCCAGAGTTGGCGTGTCTCTTCATAGGCTTTGTCTTCCGGAAGAACAAGATTGCCAGTGAGATTTGCCGCGAGATCCTTGAAATTAATGCCAATTGTTGTTTTTGCAGCTGCCATGTTTTGCCTCTCCTTTTAGTGAATCCGAGAATGAAATGTCGTCAGCAACGCGGGTGCCAGCGCGCCAATAGTTAACATCGAAGACTCGCCGCACCGCCTCAAGGTCTGCACTGCTTGAAGATGATCATCGCCCGTCCACGATGCCTGCGTTTTTCACCAGAACATCGCCGTCCATATTCAGAAGCGATCCAATCCGCTGCCAACGAAATTGTTTCTCCTTTCAAGAGGTCGAGTGGTCTCGTAACGACATCGATTGCCTCGCCTCGGAGTATTGCAGCGGATGCGTCTCCCGCTTTCAAATTGCGCGCGCCCAGCACGACAGTCATGCCGGCGCGGCCCAGCTGCCGCGTGATTTCAAATCCAATGCCCTTTATTGCGCCAGTTATTAACGCTACCTCCCGTGCGCTTCCCCTTGAATTGCCCCTGATAGTTCTCCCTGGTGACAATTCTCGGTTCCGGCGAAGGCTGGCTTCTGACTGAACTTGCGCTGTTCAGTCTAAATTTCCGGCATTCTTCAACCGATCCAAAGCATCAAACACGGGTTGGACCAGGAGTAGGGCAATCATGAAAGTTGAACTCAAGACGCCTGAATTCGACGTTGAGCCCCGGATGGCGAAGAATCAGCCGGTCCTGGCGATGGCGCTCCGCCCAGGTTGGTTTGAAGTAGGGCCTAGACGTTCGGAGATGAGGAAGATCAACTTCGAAGCCGGCGAGGTGAACGTGTGCCCCCGCCCGGAATGGCATGGCACTCATGGCCTGGAGAGTTTGATCCTGACCATTTCTGACCCAGCACTGAGAGCCGCCAACGATGGAATAAGCGGCGAAGTGGAACTGCGCGGCGGGCACAAATTAGCGGATGCGCGATTGGGTGCGCTGGTGGCGGCTGTCAATGCGGAGAGGGTGGCGGGGTTTCCGAGCGGGCGGTTGTTTCTGGACTCCATCGAGCTCGCGCTTGCGGTAGCCCTGGTCAACGATTATGCGTTCCGGCGCCCATCACTGCGGGTATATCGAGGCGGGCTGACTGCCGCCCGCTTGCGGAAAGTTGTGGAACTGGTCGACGCCGAGATGGATGGCGATTTGAGTCTTGAAGAACTGGCGGATGCAGCGGGCTTGAGCATAACCCACTTCTCACAGATGTTCCGCCAGTCAACGGGCCAGAGTCCACACCAGTTTGTCTTGCACCGCAGGATAGAGCGCGCCAAGGAGATGCTGCGTGCCGCCGAGAGTCGCGTCCTGGATGTGGCGGTGGCGTGCGGGTTCAAGAGCCAGGAGCACTTTGCCCGCGTCTTCCGTAGGGTGTGCGGAGCCAGTCCCACAGAATATCGGCAGGAATTTGCGGACCAGGACCAGTGGCGGGCTTGAGAGGCCACTGCTACGCGCGGCTCGTGGCACCCATCCTTTGTTCCATTCCCTGCAAGATCCGTCGGTCGTTCCGACAAATTCTCCCGCGGATTGTGTGCCCTCCGTACGTTTACGATGAGTCCTCACAAACAGGCATGGGACAACGCATCCGATCTTGTCCGGAACCTTGCGCCAGAATTTGGTTTGCTGCCCGTTCTTGATTCTCGAGGCTGGATCCTACTCTCACCGCTCCACGACGGGTAGCCAGTTAGGATCGATGTGCGAATGCGGCAGACACACCAGCAGTTGGATCGGCCTCATCCCCAAGATCCATAGCTGCGATAAGACCGGTCTTCACGGTGAATACGTGGAGAACTTCGCTGTCCGATAGAACATCCCCTTGAAGGCTCTTGACGAGTTGGTGCACCCTGACGCGGACCTTGCCTCCGTCTCCCTCGGTGATTGCTACCGGTTCGACATGGGGATCGAACTCGCCCCATTGTCGAGTCCAATAGGCGCGGATCTCTTCCTTTCCGACAACTTTGCCGCCTTCCGAAGCCTTGGGCCAGCTCACGTCTTGCGTCATCAGTGCTAATGCACCGTCGACGTCCCGCTTGTTGAATGCGCAGTATGCCTGCTCAATAAGGGTCTTAGTGTCTGCCATACAACCTCCTAACATTTCTATACACTCGGTTCTCTTATCTCGCCAGCCCCCATCATCGCTGACGCTTGGCAGAAAGAGGGGCGGAGTGAGGCCCGTTTTCAACCTACTCTTCCCTTCGATGCGGTAAGGCAATAGGTAATGGGAAACGGACCAGGATTCATGCAAATCTCGTTCGGACTTCCGGAAGAATGGCGCGATGCCGACTTGTCGTTACCGAAGTTGAAAATTGGAGAGCAGAGAGCACAGGAAGGCAAATACCGCTACCCAAGCAGCAACGACATGGAACCGCTCTGTTCTTTCTACCAGCGAGCGCCAATCCTTCGGTGGGGCTCCTGGATTCCATTCAAGGGTTGCACTGTTTACTGGGACAGTCTGCACGATACGGATAAGTATCCAAATAAATAGCATACCCACGATCGCGCACCGTAGGACGAGCCCAGGCTCATTCCAACCCTGCACTACGCTCCATACCGCCAATACGAAAGATGGCAGAAAGATGATCGGAACCAAAATTCGCAACCGACGAACCATGTCTTGCCGCAAAAGGATCTGGGCATCTTCGGCGAGCGATAATGGAGGTGTACCGATGCCGTAGTGAATCGCGAGCTCAAAACCTGCCAAAAGACCTACAAACAGTAATTCGAGGAATTGCGAGACGTTACCCGCTGACATATCTTAACGATACTCTACCATACGGCGAGATTCGGAAATTTGTCCCGTGAAACGGGCACCGCGCCACGGTTCGGTCGCTCGCCGATCGCCCTGGCCGACTTTCCGTTACCAATCCAGCTTCGATGAGGGCATTGATGGATATTTCAACAATTGGCCAACTCGCTTCGTGGTTTCCGGGTAGCGACCATCCGGACAGAATCGGTTACCTTCCCCCTGCACTAAAACTGCCCTGGATGGATCAGAGGAGATCGGTTCTAGATTGCAATGGGAAACACTTTCAAGAGAGACTCTGCGGGCGCCGTAGGTTTTTACGGGAGTTCTTCCAGTTCGAGCTTGCGGCTCACTTCCAGTTGGAGTTGTCCGCGGCCAACGTGGACTAGCCTCATGAATTCACAGCGTTCGTCCAGGCGACGCCGCAACAAGATCAGTCGCGTTTCCAGATTGTCCTTGATGTCCGGCAATCGCAGGCTCGCGTCAAGCCGAATCTCCTTATTTGTGAACTCCAACCTGCCGGTGCCAACGAATGCTTGAAGTAGCTTCCAGAGGAGCCGTCCGGGGATGCCCTTAATCAGATATACATTGTCGATGAAAATGCTGTCGTCCGATTTGTAGTGCTTCACCACCGAGCTTCGTTTCGAGAACGCTCCTTTGCGTCTTAACGCCACTTTCCGAGAGGCAGAGGCGGGCAGCCTGATGTTGGACACCGCCGCGGCGAGGTGGCGAGCGGCAATCTGTAACACACGCTCATCGGTCGCCAAGAACCGTCCGGGAGTTTGATCTTGCACGCACAAGACACCCTGCAAGCTATCCCGAACCAGAAGGGACAAGACTAGCTGGCTTTGCGTGTTCGGTAAACCCGGCAGGGGGATCTCCCTTTCGAACAGTGTTGGTTCACCGCGACGCTCGATCGCCGATCGCACCGCCCGTGCGAGAATCATTTCGCGGATCAAGTTGGTAGTCCGTACCGCGGCATGGCGTTCCGCAGCCACGCCGAGCATCCCTTCGCCGATCCGTACCTCGGAGCCCACTCCCGAAGGCTCGAAGCCGTGACTCGCGACCGTATAAAGACGCTTCCCGTCTTCGTCGGGAAACAGCAGAAGCGAGTGAGAGCACCCGAAGAGCATAGATAGCGCTTCCAGGGCGGCGCTCAGGAGAGAATCCAAGTCGCGGCAACGGCTCAGTCGCTCGGTGAACGAATCAAGTTCCGGCAAATAGTCTGTCTTGTGAGCGGCCTCGGCGGGGAACTCCAAACTCACGGACCGGGAATCGAGCACTTCGAATATATCCACGCCGCGCAATTTGAAAACGTTGCTCATCCCGCTTTGCGAGGCTACTGCGTCCAGACGTATTTTCATGCGCTCGAACGATGGACCTTCGGTCTCCGTGCGCAGATACTGCAAATCGAGGCGGTATTGCTCCGAAGTCTCTGGTGATATCAGCAGAACTTGCGCGCGGGAATTCTCTAGGATGTTAGCCCGAGTCTTGTTGAAAAACTGGAACGAAAGCGCCACGTGGTTCTCGTCAAGCCGGTGGACAATAGAAAGAAAAGTCACATTCGGTATACCTTCCCGGGAGCATGAACATATCGCCGCGGGAACGATTCCCTCCAGACAGATTTCGATGCTTTCGAGCGGGAGTGTCAGTTTCGGGCGCGCATTCATATTTGAGTCCCTGCATCCGGCCCCGGCGTTTGGTCGAACACCTGTTCGACCGCAAACCGGAGCTTAAGCATGACCGCTGATTCCACCAGTTCCTTTTGCCACAAGCCTTCCATGAATCGTCTGTCCACTCCGATTCGCGTTCCCGAAGCTGTGAATGATTCACGGTGACGCTCGACAGCGACCAAGTCTTGGCCATTCGGCCGTGCAGTCCCCAGAAAGCGGCCCTTCAACTGAATCGTCTTGTAGTTGGTGGGCTGGGCGAATGTGACTGCAACGCGGCCATTGTCCCGGATATTGTTTAGCGTCCTCCCGCTCGTTGCCAGCGCGAAACAAAGGCTGACGCTACGACCGTCACGACCGACACGCGGCCCCCATGCCCGCACCGCCTCCGGGACGCAGGCAGAGTCGCGCGTGCCCACCACTACGGACACACCGCTTTCCAGGAAATCCTTCAGTTCAGCGGTAATCGAGATCGGACTTTTGAGACGGTTCACGCCCATATTCCATTTTTACCCCAAATCGACCACGGCAGCACTCCTTCCTCCTAAGAGAAACATAGCAATCTTTTAGGAATCATTTAGGAACGCGACCGACTCGCGATCCGCTATGGTCTGCTGAGCAACAAGCAGAACAAATCAAAAGGAGCCAGTCATGGCAACACAAGTCGTAGTAACCACGAACGTCGAAGAATCCTTCGCATTTGCACAAGGACGGAGGTCCTTGGATCGGTCGGTCTGGTACAACGGTTGGCTGTTGACCTTTCTGGCCACGGGCGAAGAGACGCGCGGACAGTTCGCGTTGATCGAGGCAACTACCAGAAAGGGCAATGTCCCCCCGCGGCATATTCATCACCGGGAAGATGAGATCTTTTACATTCTAGAGGGAGAGGTCGTCGTTTCGGTCGGCGATCGCACAGTCAAGGGAACGGCCGGAACAATGTTCTTCTTACCGCGCGATGTGCCCCACTCGTTCACAATCGAATCGGAGCAGTGCCGGATGCTCTTTCTGCTCACTCCCGCCGGGCTGGAAAAATGGTTCAAGGAGTTCAGTGTGCCGGCGCCGGCCATGACCTTGCCGCCAGCAGATGAGCCGGCGTACGGGGAGGTACAAAGAATGGTCGAGGCCGGTTCACGATATGGCATCGAATTTGTGTGATGCGTTTGTCGTTCCCCCAAATTCCTCTGGCAGATTCTACCCAATAGCGTATGTTTAGGGCTTCTCATCGCCGAGGGGCTGGCGGAATCCCAATCCAAACTTGCTCGATAAGGAGGAGCGTGATGCGCAAAGGTATTCCGCTTGCCGTCCGGGCCGCTGCGTATGTCTCTTGCACTGAAGGAAATCGAGGTCAAATTCTCCCTTGATGGAACGACACATTCTGAATCGCCCCGTTTGGGATGCTCTAAGCACACGGCAATCACAGTTTGCCGTGGGCGGCGATTTGGCCCGCCGATTTTCTCCCGACATAGGGCCCTTGGCTTCAGCGCGCGACGATACACCCGAGAGCCTGTCCGCACTGGCTGAATTGATTCCGGCCGATGGCAACATCATCTTGCTTCAAGCTGATCCCATCGAACCTCCCCCTGGAATTATCGCCGTCAAGACTGCGTTCGGAGTGCAAATGGTCCTCGATCGCCTTGTTTCCTTCAATTCCGAAATCGAAAACCGCATAGAACTCCTCGGAGACAAAGACGTTACTGAAATGGTGTCTCTTGCTAAGCTCACTAAACCCGGCCCCTTCAAAACGGGGACACCCCGGCTAAGTCAGTTCTGGGGTATTAAAGAAAAAGGGAGGCTGGCCGCCATGGCTGGCGAGCGTATGCAACATATCGGTCACTCTGAGGTCAGCGGTGTCTGCTCGCATCCTGATTTTCGTGGACGCGGCTTTGCCCGAGCCCTTTCGGCAGCAGTGGCTAAAAAAATTATCGTGCGCGGCGAAGTCCCTTACCTCCACTCTTACTCCGAAAATACTTCGGCCGTCCGTCTCTATGAATCACTTGGGTTTCAAATCAGATGCGAGATGTTTTCTGCCGTTCTCGCGCGCTCGTAATCCGGCAAGCTAGACCGTGTGCCTTCCCAGGGGCTTCCCCATCGGTGCAGGAACGGGTTCACGGGCGCCAAGCTAACGCGGGTGCTGAAGGTCGTAACCGATTGTGGATTGGACGGCGCAGGAGTTGTTCGATCGCGAGCGTGAAACCGAACCCACCTTCGATCACCGGGCCTGCTGCGTTCGAGCGTGTGAGAGCCTGGTGTAGTTTTCCTGCCCGCGAGGCTAGGCGCGGAAGAAGCTCCTGAAGCCGCTCGTCATGGCTGCGCCGAGCGACCTATGTCTTGCTGGCGAACGTAGCGGATCACTTCCACATCCGACATTGCAATCAAGCCTTCGTCGACCATCTCATCGAGCGCCGGGAACAATTCCTTGAGCTTTTCTTCCGTGTCCACGATGGACACCATGATCGGCAAATCAGAACTAAGGCGGAACAAATGGGAGCGACGAATCAGAGTGCTTGCGCCGTAGCCTTCGATTCCACGAAACACAGTCGCGCCCGCAATGCCCATTGCAAGGCATTTTTCGACAATGGCCTGATACAGCGGTTTTCCCTGCCACAGGTCGTCCTCTCCGAAGTGCACGCGTAGCATCTTGGCTTTGCCTTCAAGTTTCATAACCTTGCATCCTGTCGCCGCTCGGCTTGCCGGTAGTTGTGCGTGTACTTGATCACGTCCACATCCGAGAGGACCACGAGCCCCTGCTGGACCATCTGGTCGAGAATCGGAGCGAATGCTTTCAGCTTCTCCTCGGTATCGACGGTCGAAATCAGGATCGGGCGATCATGCGAGAACGTCGCGTCTTTATGAAGGCTGCGATTGGCGCCATATCCCAGGATTCCGCGATAGACGGTGACCCCGGCAATATCGTGCGCGCGCAGGCCCTTTACGATCTCGTCATACAGCGGCTTGCCATTCCACTTATCGTTTTCCCCGATATAAATGCGCATCATTTTGGCTTTTCCTTCACGCTTGAGCGCCGGAATATCGCCCTCGGTCTCTGCGTGTTCCTTCTTCGTGGCAGGTTTGACGATGGTGGTATCGTGCATTTCAATCAGGCCCGAGCCGGCCATCAGCTGGAGCTTGGGCAGCAACTCTTCAACCTTTTCTGCGGTCTCGATGAACTCGACTTTGATCGGGAGCCGCTGTATAAGATCGACGAGTCGTGTGGTGTGGAGGTGGTGGTCGGCGCCAAAGCCTGCGATACCCCGGGTGACGGTTGCGCCCGAAACGCCGTGAAAAAACAAAAAGTCCAAAATCGCGGCATACGCGGCACTGCCGTGAAACTGCTGGTCTTCTGCAATGTACACTGCAACTTTTTTGCCCGGTCCAGGTTTGAGCATTTTTCCTCCCACGTCACAGTCCCGTTGTCCGAACAAGAAATTCCGTCACGCGTCCTAACAACCCCCGGCCTTCTTGATTTCCCTCTTGAGCCGTTCGCAGCCGGTTTCCAGCAGGCTTCCCGTTCCTCGAGCAGGCTGGCGCGGTTTGGCTCCAATATTTCATCCATAGCTTCTCTGCATTTTAGCGGCACCAATTTTTTTGGCGTTCTCGTATGGCCCAGACACAGCATGCCCGGCTGGTTGTCCATTGGGAAAGAGATTGCGCCCGGAATATCTTCGCAAGCTCGCGCAGAATGGCGCATCGGGACGCGTCCCCGCAGGCAGTGCTTGGCTCACGCCGGCGGCCGAGATGGTAGCGTCAGATTTCACAGGACGGCCCTCCCGGCGATCACTCCTCCCCAGACAGCGGCAAATCCGACGATCACGCTTACCGCGACGTAAAGAATCCCCACTGCGATCTGGCCGTCCTGGATCGTGCGCAGCGTTTCGTATTCGAAGCTGGAAAACGTCGTATAACCCCCGATAAAGCCAATCGGAATCAGATATCGCCAGTTCGGACTCCACCGCGTTTTCGCCGTCAGCAAAGCAAAAGTCAACCCGAGTAGGAACGAACCCGTAATGTTGATCACCAGGGTGCCGTAGGGAAACCGTGTTCCCATTTTGCTCCCGATATAGCTTCCCAACCAAAATCGCAGGATGGATCCCAATCCTCCTCCAACGCCAACCATCACGTATTTCAACAATTCGCTCCTCTTCCTTTCGTCCTTGGAAATAAATCTCTCCATCCCGCCGCTCAGGATGCTACGGGCCTTTCTTGCTACAGAGCCTGTAATGCTTCGAGATCGCGCCGAATCGCTTCTTCCCCCGCGCCGGGTTCGCCTCCCACTGACCCTAACGATCTTTCAATCTGGGCACGGCAGGGGCTGGCATAGGCGTCGAATCTCCGTTGTAACTCAGCCAGGGTTCTTTGCGACCAGTCGTCGACGAGAGCCCGGTACGTCCTCAGCGAAGTCATCAACTCCCCTCCCATTGCGTCTGTCAATTGGCTCCGCACCCACGAGATCGACGGTCTTCGCTCCGAACAGCGATGCCAGCAATGGCTTCCAATGCGAACCTTCAACTGGAGGGAGTCGAAGACGGGCATCTCTCGAATCAGACTCGTAAATTCCCGTACTGCCGAGCTTCGACCCGGACGCGTGCAGCATGCTTTCCATGTCCGCCAGCAACTTGTCGACAGATCGACACGTCACGCCCAAGCGGCGCTCATGGCTCGGGTTGAGCGAATTGGCCGGTTCTTGGGGCATTGGCGCTCATTGGCTGTGCATGGGCATAGACACAGTCAGAACCTTTCCCTTTCTGCTAAAGAATGTTGAAGGGGAATTCCTGGGAGGATTGGGTCAGACGATGGAGCACCTACCAAGAAAAAGTTCCTCTTCGTAGGAGTCATCTGCCCAGTGGGCGGTTAAGGGTGAACTCCAACACCCATACACATTATGGGCCTCAACGCGCCCATTTTCAAGGGAACGAATCGCGCCGCCTAAAATGTAACCCAAGGGGAGGCCGTCGAGACACTTAGGATGTAACCCCAGCTCCACCACAAAATTCAAGGGAGATGGGGTTTGGGAAACGATGCGAAGTGGGAGTACTTTCGGGTGATGTATGAGCGATATCACAGGGCGGAGCGAAAGGCACGAGCGGT
>Ga0123355_10010736_pt1 | contig 14073 bp, 4 predicted proteins | sample TergutEmb28metaG_3_FD_89872 | JGI IMG/M metagenome (GOLD analysis project Ga0123355, IMG submission 89872) | Embiratermes neotenicus P1 segment gut microbial communities from Petit-Saut dam, French Guiana - Emb289 P1 | ecosystem: Host-associated > Arthropoda: Insects > Digestive system > Gut ... | reverse complement strand
TTTTTTATTGTGAAAAAAAAATGTTGAAGTTGTAAAAAAAAAAAAAAAAAAAGGGGGGATTTTGGGGAAGTAAAAACCCCCCCCCCCCCGCCCCATTTCCTGATTGCGGATTAGCCATTTGAAGCGTAACATGCAAGAAACAAAAACCTTCCTTTCGTTCACACTATAAACCTGAAAATCGAGTTGTCCGATATCTTCCTTTAGAAGATCAACACCCGAATACGTGTTCTGGCCTGCAGTCAGGAATGAAGAAAACAGTGGCACGAATTCCATTTATGCATTTAAAGCTGTGGATGATGAAGATTGATTAGTATACAACCATATGTGTACCCTATGGCCTCTTTCCCACAGTCAGCATGCCGTTTCATAAACCATGCTTTCACTAAAATCCTTGCGGTTTCTAGGAAATGAGATTGCATCCAAAGGATGTATAAATTATTTAAAGTAACAGCAGGGAACTCTGAAGTTTTTTTCCTTACTATTTTGGTATATGGCACCGTGCAGTCTGTCAGCCCTTTTAAGAATGGAATTTCTTTGAAATAACATTAAGAAGTTGAAGAATGAAAGACTAACTTGATGTCACTTGCTATTTTATTTCACTTCTTATGTGCTCAACATGTTTCGGACATTAATATATCCATCATCAAGAGTTTGCGACTATTCTGTTGAATTACCACATTGGTTATATTGTTCTTGGTTCGATGTGTGTTGGAGTTTCGGTATGGTTGAGTTGGAGTGGTATCCGTGTTGCAGGCTGAAGCCTGCAACACGGATACCTCCTGATGATGGATATATTAATGTCCGAAACATGTTGAGCACATAAGAAGTGAAATAAAATAGAAAGTGACATCAAGTTGGTCTTTTATTCTTCAAGTATCACAATGATGCACGGTCCAATAAACATAAAAAACATTAAGAAGCTTTGTTCGTATCTGTGAAGTCTCCATATATCGGCAGTAATATTCATAGATGCCGTGTGAGAACCTTAACTGCCACTCAGTATGCAAGTTGTTTCTTCGAATACTGGATCCAGACTCCTGCCCACTTAATTAAATTAGTAGAGGAAGAGAGCGGTCTGGTTGTGACACTCAGTGTTCTCCTCTGGTTCGGAATTTAAAGAATATGTGGAGCTATATCTCCAGTCTCTCATTGCGTGGCGCAATATGTCCACCTAAGGGACAGTTTTAACTTTATTATAAGAGTGCTTGATTTACCACCAGCAGTATTTTTGTTACAGGAGTGTAGGCAGTTCTAGTAGTACGGCCTTGTTTTCTTATTCTAAAGGAAATCGTTTCAAATTTCGTTTGGTGTACTGGCAGTTCTCTCTGGCTTGACGTGGCATTGCAGTAATCTCTGTTTAGGCTAACACTGAGAAAATACCTTCAGTAGGCCACATTATTATTTACACTAAAATCATTATTTTCTTTCGCTTTTATGTAACCTGAATACACTTTATTTCTTTACACTTTTCTATATACTTCTGAAGCTAAGTTTACTTTGGATATGAGAGTATAAACAGACGGTACTTGAATAAAAATATTTAAAATGTACTTTTACTTTAAAATAAGTGGAGTCCATACATTTGAAGTAGGAGCTGTGATAATCCAAAACTAAAAACAAACTTATATTATGTAATTTAAAATCCTGATAGTTACAAAGGAGCCAAAAGATAACATTACAGTAGATTTGAAACACTATATGGCAGTAAGATAAAAAACAACACTTACTTTTTGAGGGAATTGATCCCACTGTGTTTTTAAAAATTAGAATTAATAAATCCATTCAACAACAACAGTTGATTCTATAATTTTCAGCTACATGTTTGGACCAAAGGTCATAATCAGGTTGAACACAAAAGCCAAAAATATATGTACACGCCGTGTGTGAAATCTAGTTCTCGAAATCGCACAATTTGTATTGTTACGTGGTAATACATAACATGGCCTTTGGAAATAGAGTGTATGTAACCGTGCTTAGAATTATTTTAAAAAAGAATGTATCAAGTATATATCATATTGAAAGTAAATAAGTAATAAAGATTAAAGTTTTAAGATCTTGAGAGCTAAATCCAGTAAAAGGATAGGTCATTCGTCACAGGACTGTAGGTGTAAAGTGCTGTCTCTCCAAGATATGTTGAAGTTGGACGGTCTTGTACTGAAACGTTAAGGGTCTGAAGGTATTAATATTTAAATAAATTTTAACAGGAGATTAGATGAATTAAATGCGTTATGTGAAAGTAGATTTTTAGAACACAACTTTAAGACCTGACAAGGTTCGAAGATTATAAATGTAGGATTTGCAAATCTTAATACACTCTGACAAAGAGGGTACTAGTAAGGATACAGCTAAAGAATTCCGTATTTACAAAGAAACCACGAAAGACAGTCAACTTAGCGACAAGCGTAACTAAACAAACTTTCCTGAACTATTCTTCAAGGTGGTCATATGACATCTCGCCTCCTTCCTCAGCAATGCTTACAGAACAAGAAAACTATTACAGTAGGCCTTCAGGCACCGGGTAAATCCGACGTGCCATACTCTCTACGACCTGTTACACAAGCTTTGCTCGTAATATTTCGTAAAAACAAGAACCAAGCGAATGAACAGTAGGATAGAACTATTTCCAATAATAGTGACAAAACTGTGGAGGTATTTGTAATCTTCGATACATTTAAGTTTTTAAAGTTGTTTTTCCCGAAATTGCTCTACTTCCACATAACTTGTTTAATTCATCTCATTCCTGTTAAACTTTCTATAAATAATAGTTTTCAGATCCTCTAAAATATCAGTAAAATGTCCCACTTAAACGCCATATCTGGGAGATTTTTTTTTTAAATACGCAATACGACTAAAGCACTTAAAGTGGTTGTCCTCTGCAGAATAACCTACGCTTTTACTGGATTTACCTTCTACCATTTTAATACTTCAACGTTATTATTTTTTTGTCCTTACTTTGATATATTCTTGACCCAGTATATTTCAAAAGAACCATAATCATGTTTATGTACTTTCTACGTTCTAAGGCTAGTCTACACATGTTACAGGGGTGCTAATAAGTCCTTAGCCCGAACAGGAAGGAAACAAGGTAATGTTTCTGTCAGAATGTCGTGAATTTCCTTCGGCACATTGCCTTGCAGGAAAAAAAAACTTGATGACAGCTCGCTTCTCGATGTTGTTGAAATCGTGTGCGTCCCTGACATAACAATACTTGTTGGTGAGGTTTCGAGACTTCGATTCCATATAAAGTATATATATATATATATATATATGTGTGTGTATGTGTGTTTATAGTCATTTTTTGTTCAACACGATGATAGCATTTTAGGCCGAAACGTATTGTTGAAAATAATAGAATCAACTGTTTATTTTGTCTGGACTTAACACAATTCTAAATTGGTGTTCGCTTTTCTCAAAATACACAACGATTATCTGTCTTTTCCTTTCTGTGCCGCAACAACCCAGTTTCGGCCGAGGCCACTTCAATATTGAAATGTGTAGATCACACACACACACACACACACACACATCTTATAGGACTCCTCTGAAAGAAAGATCAGCTCTTCGCACAGGCCGCTACATGCAAACCACAAGAAGCATAAGGTGCGAACAGCCCTCAGCATGATTCGAACTCACGAATCAAGCGTTTCAGTCCAATGCACTGCACGATCACCGGGGCTCGCCGATTATTTAGTGATGTTTCATTAACCTTTCGGTTTTGTAACTGAATCTTGGTGTGTTTACTGTAAGGTAAGAAGTGAATGTTTTGTATGTCTTGTAGATAAATTTCGTGCTAAAGTGGGTTAATTGGATCCGGATATTTCAGTGGCATTTCTGTTCTTGTTTTTGCTGTTTTGGGTTATCGTACTGTTCCCTTGCATTTTGACGGTGCGATGATTTCCTAAATTTTATCACACAACAAATATGGCTGACTTGTGTGAAACCAGACCGTGTTTTGTCAGTATCCAAGACCGACACAAGGATAATTTGTGTCGAAAAAATTTAAAAAGAGGTTTTGAAGGTACATTCAGTAGTGAGGAGAGTATTTAGACGTCGATGAAGGAGAAATTTCGAGTGCGAAGTGAGCGAAGTTATGAGTTTGTAACGGGCTTAATAAGGCAAGAGCATGTGTCTCACAAACGTTGGTGCCTGTCTATGAAACTACGTGGGCAGATGTCCCGGGAGACCGTTATGTGCAGGGGGGTTCAGCGTTGAAAATTAACTGTAGCATTGGCACATATGGCGTTGTTTGTTTCCGTATTTTGGCGTGAATATGGTTTTAGGAGAGGGAAGTGCTGATTTTATGTATGATTACATACTGGATTCGATAATAGAACGAATAGTCTAATAATATTAAAAACACACGCCTCTCTACCACCCCTCTGAAGGCGCTGCCTGCCGTATAACAGGTGTCCCTTGTTTTGCGCAGGAGCCGTTCCGCACTCCAGCCCCTCAACCCCACAGCAGAGCGCTGCAGGTTTCGTCACAATCAGACGTCGTCTCGCTGACCCATCTCACCAGACCGTCTCATCTGACTTCTTTATCGGCAGTCACAGAATTTGTAGCCACCTGTCGCAACAACACGACAGCTCGGCCAACTAGCTCATGTGCAGAACTGCTCAACCAAGGTAAGAAGCCGGGTATCCGGACTCTTATATAACATTTAGTATGTTAAGACAGTTCTCTGTTTCCGAAAGTGAGACAAGTATAGGAATTAAGAGGACACGCGAAGAAGATGCCGTCTGTATGAACTTTTAACATTCTCTTTCCATCGTTCGTACATTTATGTGCGAAATTGTGTGGTCAAACAAAGTAATTGAAGACAGGCCTGAAGAGTAAAGTTTTAGGAGACATGTCTAAATCACGGTTTTGTAGGATGTTACGCAGTTTAGTTTGGTGTACAGGTAACTTTGCACCCAACTACATGGTATAACATCTCAAGATACCGTGAACTTAGAGCTCACGCCAATGAGCATCCCAGTTCTCACAAGCAACTTAATATTTCCTAATTTTAAGAACGAGCCATCTGTCATGTCATGTAACGTATGCAGGTTTATTTCGCGTAATTTTTCAGTTAAATTGTCAAGAATGGAACTAAATTGGAGGCCTGTAATTTTGCAATGAAGCTTTCAAATACGGTGAGATTTTTTGTGTCTTTTAGTCACGTGAATTACTTTAATCTTGTCTGCCCCAGTCCTCATGTTTCAATTGGTGAAATGCCGGACGGTTTTTGGTTAATTTTGATATTAGATGTTTGTAAGAAAAGCGTAGAACAATATACACGATTTTATCGAGAGACACTGCGGAAGTAGCATATACAGTTCATACAGCATTGTTATAGCAAGAACAGAAGTGGGAAGTGTGTGTAAGGTTTACTTTGTTGAACTTGTTTTTTTGGATATCTTAGTTTGCCATTGCCGTGGTGAAGAGTGTTTGTAGTTTATTTAACGATCTTGTCAGTAAAGCAGACTACATAATGATGTCTTATTGGTTGAGAGTGATACCTAATTACAAAGAATATGCAAGAAAAGTTGTTGTGGTATTATATTTGGATGCAGGGATATCGGAAAGCCACGAAGAACCTCGTTGAGCGTAGTCGGTACCCAGTCCTACAATCGAACCGGGTCACCTGTTGAATAAAATTCAGAAATATCGTCCCCTGAGTACCAACTCAATCAGCGGTTGTGAGATTCAAGCAGAAAGATTTAGGCTAATATCATGCTGTAAATTGTTCCCTACGGAAGGGAAAACTTTAGCAATAGAAACTGTAAAAAACGAACCATTCGTTATTATTTAATTTTTTTTTTGCCATGGATAGAAATTTTCTGTGCACAGAGTGGTGTTTCTGTAATGGCCATTGTGCAGGAACGACTGCAACTCAAATTGTCGAAATTTGAGTACTGCGTGAATACCATTTATGTTTAAGTACAGTGTATCCCACTCTCTACCGAATCCGGCATTTCTTTAATAAATTGACCATTAATGAGGATACTGCAACGAAATTTGAAGCGGGCTACAGACACATTCCTCTTCATTTCTCACACAACGAACCTACTCCTGTTCAAATTTCGTTGCAATATCTTCACTTGTGTTAGAATTATTAAAGAAATGCCGGGTTCGGTAGCGAGTGGGACACACTATATGTATATACATTTACTGGTTCTGATTCAGTCATATGCAGTATGTTTCCACCAAAAATTATATAGTTCTTATCTAAATAAGATTAAGATATGCCATTTTATTACTAGATGACATAGAAACGAATCTAATGTTGGAGTTATTTAAAGGAAGAGAAGAAGTTCTTAAAACCCAGTCGTTAATGCATGTGACACCGTTTTGAGCAGTAACAAGGAACTCCGCCTATTGTCCACGCAGTGTGTTTGTTTTGTATGAAGGTCAGAATATACAGCTGCTTTTTGTCTGAATTGTTCTATGCTTTTAATTGAGGTGCAGTGTGTATTTTGAGGTAGTTACTAATTTTTAAAATATATTTACCTTAACTGCAGGTTTCAAAATGCCAAAAGTTTGCGATGTTCCACGTTTGAAGGGTATTGGTATTATAGTGTTTTCCTGCAACATCTTAGGAGGAAAGCGGCGTAATTTATTTACGTGACGAAAGCATAGTTATAAGTAAATATTTTGAATATGCTAGAAATTCTGAATCGAATGGTTAAACATGGGAAATATTTTAAAGTCCTTTGAAGTGTAAAGAGGAAAAATGGAAAATTCCCATCTCCAGTTCCCGTTAACGCTTTTGCTTGTACACACTATTATGAGTTACAGCCCAAAAGTTGTATTATAAAATCACTGGTTCCCATATTATGAACACCATGATATGAAAAAGCCTTGGAAGTCTGCTAGATAGAAGAAGGCGTGTTTGTATCTTTAAACAATTGCTATTGGCGAAGTTTGAGGCTGCGAAGTATAACTGCCTCTTTCCTGTTGCTTCACAATAATAAACAAATCACTGTCACGTTGGTGTCCGTGTCTGTAATTAACAGCATGACTTGGTGTATGGGAAACGAATAACGGTAGGAACTTGTAAGATTCAAAATTTATCTTTGATTAATGGTTTGTAATGAATGAATTTCAGCTGGTAAGATTATAGAAGTTGACCACATATATCACGAAACACATTTGTGTACACTGACTGAAGCAGTCCTGCCACCAAAATTGCGTTAAATTTTACCGTCATGGCGTTAATTACAAGAATATCATCAGAGAGTCTTTACAATTAAAAACACAATTTACGACATGTGCTAACTCCTTTGTCACTTAACCACAGTGAAGATTGTTTGCACAGTGTTTCTATTTGTCACTGCTAAAGTAATTTTCTAAATAGTATAATCTTGTAGTCATTGTAATAGAGACGATGTTTTCTGTGAGGTGGGAACTGAATATATAAATTTTATTTAGGAGAATGAAAATATTAAAAATTTTAATACTAGTTAAACTTCAAGAAGTGATTAATTTACGTAACATCACTTCGCTTTACATAAATGTTTGTACTCTGTGGATGAATCTGCTCTGGCGAGATTAACGGTCCGGTCGGATGTTGAAGGCACAGTTGATTCTGTACATAACAGCTCTATTAACATTACAGAGCTCCGCATTTTATACCCAGTACATTTACGCGTTTCATTCAATTCTCAGAATAAACAGTGATTATTGACCTACCCATTAACCTACTGGTCTTCCGTAATGGGGACGCTCTGGGTTTGATGTGAGATAGAAACTTAAATTTTGAATATTATTTCCATGAAATTCGTGCCTGAAAGGGTTACGATATGCGAAAGTTGTTTTAATTTGTTGGTGCTTGTATATCTGTGTGTCGCTTGTCTTCGAAGCTATACCTGCTGTTAGATATAACGTTTATGAAGTAGTTGTGATGTTCCATGTTATTAGAATATTTGTATATTTTTCTTTGACTTTTACATACCGTTTTACGTTTTTGAAAATTTTCAGTAAAGTGGACATTTTTGAATTAGAGAAAATATAGGTCGGAATTTTGGTACAGGCGGTTAACATGCTGATGGTCCGGAACAACAGGAAACAGTATAGGTCTTGCATAAAATTTACGTTTTCAGGTTTTCTTGGTGGAAAAGTTAAAGACTTCGTCACTTAGCTTACTGCAGGCCACGCCTAACGAATATTAGGTACAAGGATAAAGTTCGGAGAATCGGTGTGTAAGAAAATATACGTATGATATGAGCGCTTCAGTTCCGTGACAAAACGCACGGGCATTTTTATGCAAAAGTAACCAAATTCTCCTCTGTAGAAGTTGTGTTCTCACTCTGGATATCCTCTCCACGAAGCCCTTAAGCACCTGTCCGTGGATTTCAAAGTTCTTCACTCTTCCTTGAGGTACAAATTCGTACTGGATAATACCCTGCTTTTTTTTAAATGATCATATTTGCTCTAATTATTGACTAATGCAAGCGAATGTTTTGGGCCTCTGTGATCATTTTATTCTGCACGCCATGCTATAAAGTTTTCTTTCATTATTATACTGAACCATTCAAGATGCGACAGCCGGCTTCTTTTTCATTCACGGGAAGTGGGCTGCTGCGAGGTCAGATGAATAAAATAAGTGAATGATCTTCGACACGTCGCGATTCTCAGCAAATGTTCACTATCACGGCAGAATGAAGTCATCCTTCGGACTTCGTGGTAAATCTTTATTCATATCTTCGTCTTTCCATAATCTCTGAGTAGAATCTGACGAATCGGCTTCCGATTAATGTGCATTTTATCGTCCATCAATTTCGACCAGTCGACGTTTCTCGGCCTCTGCTTTACGAACTGTGCGAGAGTTCAGGCTTCCACCGCGAAGTGCATGAGAACTGCGCTCTTCTGGGATATTAGGCAGCGTGTAGTGGTAATACCTTGTAACGAATTACCACTACACGCTGTCTTAATAGGCAGAAGAGCGCAGTTATGCTTTACTCTACGAAGTGTTTTAAATTTTTCTCAATTTTGAGCATTTGAGCGCAAAACACTACTTGGATCATTTTAAATTTTGTCATGTCCCACTCAAAATCTTTTAAACAATTCAAACACAAGCATTTCCATAAACAGTTTCAGGTATGTTGTACATTTCTGTAGCTGTTTTCCCGAGTTTGAAACAGAACTTCATGTTCGATCTAGCCTGTCCAGATCAGTAACGAGAAACACGTTACGCGCGGGGCTCTTTCTTACAAACTGATTGAGATACAAGGTTCTCAGCAGTTTCTGGCGGTATAACACGAACTACTAGACTACCGCTGTAAGTTGTTTATGCACCAAACTATATTCACGCGATGGTATTATTCCAAAACATTATATTTTGGCCATGTAAATGTAGTTATCACTGGACTTTCAATGGTTAAATAAGGTACTTATTCGAAAAAGTTTGCAGTTTTTAATACATTGTCTTCCCATAATAACCTTAATCCTGAAATTTCACTAAAAATTAATTTTGTATGATACAGAGGACACACTACGAATTTTGAGGAAAACACGTTTAATTTTGTGTAGTGAGAGGACAGTTTTTCACTTTGAAATTTGACTGAAATCTGTAACTACATTGAGTGTGAAAATTAAGAATTGTTGGATGATAATGTTGGTGGTATATAGGGTAACAAGTATGCTTGAAAGCGTCCATATTCCCAGAAGGTACCGCCGTTGTGTTATTTGAAAATATTCGGGACCCGGACAGTGTGAACACTGTTTCGCATCCCAGGACTGGATGGAAGTTGATATTGAATCATAGGAAGCATAATGAGTGAATGGTCATTTTCATATTAAATTATGTTGATACTGTCTTTGCTTTCAAGGGTTTGTTTTCCAGTGAGTTTTAAAGTCAAGCCGCGTATGAGTCTACCCTTTGCTATGTCCTTGTCTGTGGTGTAAGTACAAGCTGAAGATGTATGTAGGGAGGAGTACAGAAAGTGTTACTTCAGTTTCGCCATTAAATGATTTAAAAGGAACGTTTACTTTTGCCGTGCTTGTCGGCTTTTATTTAATTTATAACAACTTGAGAACAGGCGATAGAATGTACATGACAGTTCATACTGGGGAGCCTTGAATTTCAGTTCCGGTTGAAGTCGACACAAATAACGGGATGCTGACATGAAGACCGAAATATATTTCTACCCGCTTCTCGAGCTTAATTAAATTACCAAATATTTGTCATAATGGATATGTTCCAAGTAGATGTTCTAGACCGAAGTGACAGACAGACAGACACATTTCATACCGTTACACTTTTTCGTACACCTGCTCTTTTCGGAGTAGGTCTAAACAACAGCGAGCGCTCAGGACTGTTGTACCAGGTACACACACATCCAAAATTGTTGAAATTACTTGTCATCATCACAAACATCAATGATTGGACCCTTTGTTCCGTTCCGTCTCCAGAGATACAGCTGCTCGCGCCAACGCTTCTTCGGTCTTCCAATTGTTCTCCTTCCTTGCGGTCTGTAGTGGTATGATTTCAAAGGGATTCGGTTTTGTGGCATCCTTTGCAAGTGTGAAAGCCAGTTCCATCTGTATTCATCTATCTTGTCTAGTATGCCTGTAATCCGTAGTTCGCGGCGTATGTAGCCATTTGATTTGTGGTCATAAAGGCTGTAGCCTGCCAGAGGTCTCAGTAACTTAATTTCTGCCGCTTCAATTCTTCGTCTTTGTTAGGCTGTAGAGTCCAATTTTCTGACCCATATAAAAATATAGGTAAAACTAATGTGTTGTATATTTTCAAAATAGTTTCCGTTCTCAGTTTCTTAAAAATAGATCTCTAAATAGTACATATTAATTGTAAAAATTTTGCTAACTTAAATTCTACATCATTGGAAAATTGGTAAGATTACTTGTACCTGAATAAAAGGCGGAAGACCTCCCTGAAAATGGCATCAGTGAATGCCGAAACGCGTGGGAGAGAAAATAGGTATGTGGTAATATGCACAATACAGTGCATAGTAGTTGGGTTTAATAAATAATATAAAAGACGGAAGAGATAATTATCCTCATTGTTCAGATAATTAATTTATGAACTGTTACTGCAGAATAAAAGACGGCAGCCTTTGGAACATTGCTTAAATCATAGAAATTTTCTACAAATACACTGTCTTTATCCTCGCAAAGGCCCCTTCAAATTGCTTGAGAAGTACAGAGATCTGAAGCATCAGAGTTATACTTGAAATACGTAAGCTTGGTATGTTTTGTATTCTGAAATGTGGAACAGCGGAATCGAATTCAGGCTTCGAAGGAGCTTTAAGAAAAACGCAGTGGTCACCCGGTTTGTAATTGCAGTGGTGTAAAGATGGCTCCAGGTGTAAGCGAATTCGACTAATGTCTTTCATTGAGGGAAAATTGCAACTCATAACATTCATAAAATGGAAAGTGATTGATCCCGTAATGCTAATTAATTGCCCTATGTACTGCCGCATTTCACACCGAAAACTTTGCATTCTGCCCACACGACAAATTTATTTGTTTCATAATAATCTTGCAGTGAACAGTCTTTATTTCTGTCTTCGAAGTTAACTGAATTATCTTTTACATGAAAGCACACTTCATCAAAAGTGAGGCTTGAAGTGACACCTTTTTAATACAGGTTTATTTACCTTAATTAAAGAAGATGCAAATATTAGTAATGAACTGAAAGGCATAGTGTGAATACTGCTCACATTCAGGTAGGAAGTATGATCAAGTTTTGAAATCCCTTTCTTTGGGTTTCCAAGTCTTGCTACAGTGACAAAAAAATCGCAGTTGAGAAAAATGGCACCTCATGTGTGCTCTTGTATCATTAACCGAAATCTGTGGTTGCAGTGAAGAGGAGGGAGATTTCATACTGAGTTTGGAGAATAAGAACCAACTAGATGCTACTTATTATTTTATTATATTTCTTATAGTCTCAATATGTTTCGGGCACTACTATGTCCATCATCAGTAGCTCACGACTATAATGTTGATTACCACATTGGTCGTTTCGTTCTTGGTTTGCTGTATGTTGGAGGTTAGGTGCGGCTAGGCTGGAGTAGTGTCAGGGCTGCAGAATATAGCCTGCAGCCCGCACCTAACCTCCAACCTACAGCAAACCAAGAACGAAACTACCAATGTGGTAATCGACATTATAGTCGTGAGCTCCTGATGATGGGTATAGTAGTGCCCGAAACATGTTGAGCCTATAAGAAATACAATAAAATAATAAGTAGCATCTAGTTGGTTCTTATTCTTCAGTTGTCACATGATGCACGGTCCAACACACATCAAAATACTGAGTTTGTTATAGACCTATTAACGGAAGTGTCTGCTGTTGGTATAAATTGTTCAGTTAGGCTGGTTGCATATGTACGTGTAAAATGAAAAGCCGCAACAAAAGGCCAGTCACTAATGCCAACGTAAATGAAAGTCGAGGGACTTTTTTTCGCAGTCCCGGAAAATCAACAAGACAAGCATTCGATAATTAAGCGTCCCACATTCGACAGTGCTAAAAAATTCTGCGAACTCGCATGAGCTCTAAAAGTTAAAAGTAAAATACCGAGAGAAAAAGGTTCGATACGCATTTGCTGCGAATCTCTCTTTCTCTCTCTCTTTTCCACTTTAAGGTGAAATGTTTACAGTCAAAATTGTCTTTAGTGTCGAAGTCAATTTTCGAATGTCAGGGCGTGTTAACCGACATAACGTTAGAAGGGGAGAGCAACAGTCCGTATGCAGTGACAAGCTGCAGCGAGCAATTCCATGTGCTCTGTCGAAACAAAAGTTTTTGGGCTTCCTTTTTTTGCCGAGTGTCTTTAAGTGTGTGTGGAGCCGGGTAGTGTCATCGGTATATCGACTAGTGTTCGGGGAGACGTTACGGGTTTCGAAGCGCGGGTGGGGGCAAGAAATTTTTCGCATCACCAAAACTTGCAGATCGGCTCTGAAACTTCACAGGCTCTTACTCTTACTGGCCATTTCCCCGTGGTAAAGTTAAGTGAAGTTAACCATTGATCTCCGTCTGTTGTCGAGGATAAGAATAGGGGAAGCTATACCTTTACCTTTACCTCTATTATGCCTTCATGATGTAAATAAGGAAACTTTACCTCTGTTAACTGACTAGCGTATTGTAATTGGGTATAGTTAATTATAGGATTATAGGCTGTATTGGTCTTACGTCAAGGAGACGAAATAGAAAATGGATGTACAAGTATAAAATTTTTTACCTAGATGTCAGACTGAGGTTATTGGACGGTTTTTAGTTTTCGCTTGCTAGAGCCCTGTTAAGATAATCACTGATACACAGACAACCATCATGAGGCTAGGCGTTGTGTGTGGAGGTGTCTGGACGCTTTGCAGAAAATAATTATGGCTTCTTGTGAGAACCGAACCCGGTTGTTCGGATTGCAGATAGGCAGTTAACTAATTGAGTAACCCCAGTTACAATTTTCAAACCGTGAGTTTTGTTTGAACACAACACTGCTTGTTACGGAATTCTGTGCAATCGCACGTACCGTACCGCGAAACTAAGCCTGACATTCCCCAAAGTAATATTTAAAGGGCCAGTTCTTGCTGCATTGAAAACAAACGCTGCTCTTTCAATACACAGACCAATCGGTTAATGTTTTTGAAGAAAATAAACTCTATTTAATGAAATGATCGCCTTTTTTTAACAATCATTTGCGAAATATATATTTTCTTGAAAAACGAGATTTTTGGGTGTTATGCAGTAGTACAGAGAGGAGCCAAGTCCAAAAGGCAGTTTTGGTTTAGTTGATCATTTAACTGTAATTCTTACACAGAGCAGGAGAACGTAATAAAGTCAGGAGAGCGTTTTATTTCATTTCTACAGAAAGTGTGTTGTAATACATTTGACAGGTCGCATGAAATGTTAGAGATGTAATAAATGGAGATATTTATGAGATCTTTTGAAGTGAGAAGGCTTTATACATCTAGCAAGATATGAAATGTCGACTGCAAGGAAGAGGTCGTTGAAATTATACATTCAATTTTCTCTAAGCAAGTAAAACTTTTAAACGATAAGAGAGCTTTATATAACCTCTTTTTTTTGTAATTTCATCACATTTTTTTTTTTTTTTTTTTTTTTTATTAATACCGTTA
>Ga0123355_10010735_pt1 | contig 14073 bp, 12 predicted proteins | sample TergutEmb28metaG_3_FD_89872 | JGI IMG/M metagenome (GOLD analysis project Ga0123355, IMG submission 89872) | Embiratermes neotenicus P1 segment gut microbial communities from Petit-Saut dam, French Guiana - Emb289 P1 | ecosystem: Host-associated > Arthropoda: Insects > Digestive system > Gut ... | reverse complement strand
ATACCTAAATAATCTCTACAACAATTTTTTCGTCGGCATGGATAGCCGCGGCCTTAACCACGGTACGTATTGCGCGGGCAATACGCCCTTGCTTGCCTATTACCTTGCCCATATCATCCGGGGCTACCGTTAGCTTAAGTACGGTTGCGCCATCACGTGAATCTTGGGTCACGACTACCTCGTCGGGCTTGTCTACGAGATTTCTGGCTATTATCACCAGCAAGTCTTTCATCATTACTCACCAGCCTTTTTAAGCAGTGCCTTTACTGTGTCTGTCGGCTGTGCGCCTTGTGAAATCCACTTGTTGGCTTCTTCTACATCTACTTTTAGTAGGGTAGGCTTTTTTGTTGGGTCGTATATGCCTATTTCTGCAAGTACCTTGCCGTCACGTGGTGTGCGGGCATCTGCCACAACAATACGATAGAAGGGGGCTTTTTTTGCACCCATCCTCTTTAAACGAATTTTGACCATATGTCACCTCTCTTTATATTTAATTAAAAAACGGGAGATTAGGCATAAAGCCCTTCCTGCCTTTTTTTCCTTTTTTGCCGGACATACCGCCGGTTAGGCCCTTCATCATCTTGCGCATTTCTTCAAACTGCTTTAGCAGGCGGTTTACATCTTGGATACTGCGCCCACTGCCTGTGGCTATGCGCCTTTTTCTGGAGCCGTTTAAAATTGACGGGTCGCGGCGCTCGTGCTTGGTCATAGACTGGATTATGGCTTCTACGTGGGCTAGGGATTTTTCGTCTATGTCTGCGCCCGCCAGTTGAGACTGGTCTATGCCTGGCATCATGCCTAGTAGGTCTTTTAGTGGGCCCATTTTTTTCATCTGTTGCATCTGGGCTAAGAAATCGTCTAGGGTTAGATTGTTTTGGCGGATTTTTTGCTCTAGCTCCGCCGCTTGTTTTTCGTCGAAGGCTTGTTGGGCTTTGTCTATTAAGCTTAAAACATCGCCCATGCCTAGAATGCGTGAGGCCATACGGTCTGGGTAGAAAGGCTCCATATCTTCTAGCTTTTCGCCCATACCTACGTATTTTATTGGCTTGCCTGTTACGGCTTTTACCGATAGTACCGCACCACCACGGGTATCACTGTCTAGCTTTGTTACTATTATGCCGTCCAGCCCCAGCTTCTCGTTAAAGGTTTGGGCTACATTTACGGCATCTTGGCCTGTCATGGCATCTACTACCAGTAGTATCTCCTGGGGTACTACGGCGGCTTTTACCTGCGCCAGTTCGTCCATTAGCGCGTCATCTATATGCAGGCGGCCTGCGGTGTCTATGAACACTACGTCATGGCCGTTTTGGATTGCGAATTCTACGCCTTTTTTGGCTATTACCGCCGGATTTTCCTTGTCTCCCATCTCGAAAACGGAAATATTATAGGTTTTGCCTACAATTTGCAACTGCTTTATCGCCGCAGGTCTATAAATATCACAGGCTATTAGAAGGGGCTTGCGGCCCTGCTTACGCAGTATGCCCGATAGCTTTCCGGTACTTGTGGTTTTACCCGCGCCCTGCAAACCCACCATCATATATACTGTGGGCGGCTTTGATGAAAATGTTAACTGGCTTTGGGTAGAGCCCATTAGGGCAGTTAGTTCTTGGTCAACCAGCTTTATTACCTGCTGGCCAGGGTTTAATGCCTCTAGGACGATATGGCCAACGGCCTTTTCTGTTAGGCTTGCTACAAAATCTTTTACAACGCGGAAGTTAACATCCGCTTCCAGCAGGGCCAGCCGCACTTCGCGCATGGCTTCCTTTACGTCTTTTTCTGATAGCTTGCCTTTGCCTTTCAGCATTTTGAAGATATTTTGGAGCTTTCCGCCTAGGTTTTCGAATGCCATGTTGCCACCTCCTACAATTTTATTCTTACATGATAAGTGTCATAATATCGCTTTTGTCCACGGTATCAAAACCGGATTTTTGTCTAGTTTAACATCTCGTCCATGGCGTTTTTAATCCAACAAGTTACTTCTTTTGCTGCCTCTACATGGCCTATGTGTTGCTCTAATTCATCTAGTTTTGCTAGGATATCATGGGCTATGGCCTGTTGTGTGGCGAACTTTTTCACCAGCCCTAGTTGCTGTTCGTACTTCTCCAACCGGCCTACCGAACGTTTAATAAAATCAACAGCGGCCTGTGGGGAAATGTCCAACTCTTGGGCTATTTCTGTTAGAGAGCAATCATCTACATAGCGCATGGTAAAACATGCGGCTTGCTTTGGCGTAAGCACTGGGCCGTAGAAATCGAATAGCAGATTACGCTCTTGCCTTATTGCTGTTAAGTCCTGTGTGGTATCCATGTATACAGTATAATCCCTTTATAGGGCGGGAGTCAAGTTTTATGCTATTATTTCATCACAGATACAAAGAGTTAAAAGAAATGCTTGAACAGGAAATGAAAGAAGATGATTAAACATTTAGCTAAAAGTGGCTTTGCTACTTCAAGTCTATTAAAAAGGCTGTCTCTCTAAAAATGAGACAGCCTTTCGTTTTACTGACCAGGAAACTGAACTGGCATCTATCGTTAAAAGTGGCAAAGCCACTTATTACTTACACCATTAGTTCACACTATCAACAACAGCAAAAAACGCCTCTTTAGCACGGAACTCCGCATCAAACAACAACGGATGCCCCCATGCACGCCAGCTTTGGTTGTCAAACTTGCCCCAAACCGTCACACGCTCGATATAATCCGAAAACTCCAGATAATACCCAAACAATCTGGCAAAAACCTCTGCCTGGCGCAATTGGCTAGCGGCATCAAGCGGTGCAGGCAAAGTATTAGGATGGTTGCCCCCCTGCCCACCAATTGTGATATCCAGCTCCGTTATGCTAATAACCGCACCGGTAGCTATAAACCGCTCTATTGCCGGGCGCACATTGTTTAAATTGGTAGCCCATTGGTTTAGATGGTAATGGCTTTGCATGCCAATCCCTTCAACCAGTAACCGCCCGGTATACTCCTCGCCCTCTGCCACGGCTTCGGGGTTATTCTGTAAATCATGCGCCCAGCGTTCGTTTAACTGCTCTACCATTTGGCCTATGGCATTACGCTTGGCTGGTATCTCTTCATTATAATCGTTGTAATACAGTATAGAATTAGGGAAATACCGGCGTGCAAACACAAACGCGTCATAAATAAAATCCGAAGGATGCTCCCCTAATTCACTGTTATATCCATTAGCATAGGCCATAAACCAAGGCGAATCCATACGCAGTTGTGTACGCCAATCTCCGGCATGCCAATCGTTTAACGGCGCACCCCATGTACCTCCGCCGGATGCAATAGCCTCATTTACAACATCCCATGAATGGAACGCATCAATAGTACCCATAGCGGTAAAGTGTTCCGCAAGTGTGCGTATATGGAATTCCATATTATCCCGGGCTTCTGCACGGGTAATAGGCTGGCCGCCACTATTAAACAACCAAGCAGGCGACTGCGAATGCCACACCAGCACATGCCCAACCAAGGTAAGGTCATTTTCAATAGCCCAGTTAACAACCGCATCCGCACGGGTAAAATCATAACGCTCCGCATCCGGGCGGTTAAAGGCCACTGGTGCTATATGGTCCGGCTTATGCCAGTTTTCGGCAGTAACTGTATTAAAATGATGCAAAAACCACTCGCGAGTATTACCAATATCCATCCGCGCAGTAGACGAATATATGTTACCAAAAAGAAAATAAGGCTCAAACAACTCTGCCAAAGAAGGCACAGTCAAATCAAATGGCTCGCTAGTACGGGCCACAAGCTCAATTAATTCCTCATAATCCTCTTCGTCTTCATCTTCGGGAATATATTCATAATCAGGTTCGTCGTAATCCAACTCCCCATCATCGTATTCATAATCTTCGTATTCGTAATCTTCGTCCGGTACATCTTCAACTGCACCCGACTCATAAGGCGTATATGTGTCCGCCTGGTTGCACCCCAACATAACAAACATCAAAGCTAAAACAACCACAATAACGGCCAAAATCCGAAATAACTTACTCATAAAAACACCATCCTCATCATACGAAAAACAACCCACCCCAAAACCCAAGAACCGCGCAAAGCGCGGTTCTTATAAAGTTTTTGATTAAACTTTTTAAAAAGTTTACGGGGTGTGGGGCTGGCCGTAAACGCAAAAGGCGCGGTTACTGCTTGCTCATGCGTTCTGGGCAACGCCCCATGGTCTTAATTACTCAGCTCTAACAATAGTAATTCCGTATACAACGAAATCTGTAATGTTGTTGGTTTGAATTCTGAAACAGCGCATGAACTGCTCGTATCCGCCGTCTGTTGCCATCATTGTTTCCATGGATAGATAGCCTTCAATTGTAAAGCTACCGTCTGCTTCGGGTTCAGTGTTTAGTAACCAGTTCCATGGGCCGTCAGCGCCGCCTATGATAACTTGGGTACCTTCTGGGTCGGCTACACTACCGGTTAGGGTGATATGATATGTGTTTTCTTCGAAATTGAAGCCAAACGCTTCGGTGTACATATCAAGTGCAAACCAGTTTTCTGAACGGAATTGTAGTGCTACTGCATTGCCGCCTAGTGGGCTTTGTTCAATGCTAAATACTGGGCTACCAGCGGCTGTTAAAAATGGGGTATGCTCTAAAATTTCATTGCCGCCAATGGCTCCAACCGGTTGTGCATGTACACCAAAATCGTGTGCAAGTGACCATACATGGTTGCGCGGCACTTGTGTTATGAGGATTTCGTATACAACAAAATCTGTAAGATTGTTGGTTTGGATTCTGAAACAACGTGCGAACTGGTCCATACCGCCGTCTGTTGCGTTCATTGTTTCGTAGGAGATTATACCGCTAATGGCAAATGCGCCATCATCGTCTGGCGTGGTGTTAAACAGCCAGTTCCATGGGCTGTCTGCACCGCCAATAATAACGGTTGTGCCATCTGGGTCAGCTACGCGACCGCGTACTGTCAGTTGATATGCATTTGCGTCAAAATTAAAACCAAACGCATTTGTGTACAAATCCAGTGCAAACCAGTTTTCTGAACGGAATTGTAGCTGAAGTGCATTGCCAAAAGGCCCTGGCTCAATGCTAAATACGGGGCTACCTGCCGCAATTATAAACGGTGTATCGCCAATAACTTCATCGCCGCCAAGTGTGCCAATGTTTTGGCCTTGGATGGCTGGGTCTCTTGACAGTGACCATACATATCCCGGAGGTTCTGGAAGTGCTACCACTACTGGTGCCGGTACATATTCTTCCTCTTCCTCTTCTTCATCTTCTTCGTATTCGTAAGGCTCGTCTTCATCTTCTTCTTCGTAATCCTCAACTACATCTTCAACTTCTGGTTCGGCTGTGGGTTCATACTCGTCTTCGCCGTTTCTGTTACAAGCTGACACCATAGCAAGTGCCAAAGCCAGCAACAATACTGTAATTAAAATTTTCACATTGCGCTTCATTTCATTTCTCCTCTCGCTTAGCGTAAATATTAGTCAAGCCCGAGCGATTCATTCGCACGTTCAAGTGTTTCATTCCATACTAACTGAACTTCTTCCAATATGGTTTGTGCATCAAACTCGCCTGTCCATACACGGAACGCAAATCCATCACCAATTGTGAAGCCACCGGGTACCAAAGAGTGGAACGGTGTACGTTGCAGGTCTTGGTTACGGGTGTGCAGTGCCATGGTTTCTTCAATAGAGCGTATTTGATTGTGGTTTGGAAGTTGTTCAAACTTCCAGTCATCGTCTGCGCCTTCTTCGTCCACACCAAGCGGGCGGTTCCATAGGGTAAACGCGTACATGATTTTATCTACTTCGTCTGCGTCAAAAGCCGCCGGGATTGCCATAAGGTTTTGAGACATAAACGAATAATGCCCTGTAGCCCTTGGGCCCATTGGGAACGCTACAAAGCCCCAGTCATCTGCAAGGTTGGGGTTAACTTGTGCGCCGGCAATATAGCTACCGCCTGCACGCATTGCGGCATGGCCGTTGTTAAACTGCTCGACAAAGAAGTTCCATTCGCCGCCAATATCATCTTCATGCATTGCAAGACCTTCTTCGCGCAACTGTACTACCCACGCCAAAGCTTCGTAGAACTCTGGTGTTTGGGATGCGTTAATAAAACGGCCTGTGTCCGAGCAAATGTCTACAATAGCCGCGCCATTAGAAACAATGGCCCTAGGTAGGAAGTCTTGATGGAATGTAGCCAGCGCGAAGGTGTCATTTATACCGTCACCCGTTGTATCGCGGGTCAAAAGACGCGCTACACGTGTAAAGTTTTCCCAGTCCCATCTGCCCTCTGCTTGCAGAATAAACGGATAATCCCTTGGCAAGCCAGCTTCTTCAAACAGGCGCATGTTGAAGTACACGCCGCCCGCCGTCTCGCCAAAGCCTTGGGTAAAGCCTAATGTATAACCATCAGCGTCCGCGAACATTCTCGCGTAGGCCATGCTTTCATCATGCCAGTTCATGTCGGCTCCCCTGCCTTCGGTAAACACGGTTTCGGGGATTGGTGCCAGCAAGCCACGTAGGGCTACGGTTGCATACCAAGAGGGTTCTAAAACCCATACATGTACTTCGCGGTAACCTGTTGCAAGCCTTAGTGGGTGGTTGTCGCGTACATCATCCCACGAACCCCATCTTACCTCGCGGATACGGAAGTTATGAAGCTCCTCCAGCATCCTGCGGTCCTCTAAACGCTCGCGTCCGGCGAATGTTTGCGGGTCTGCTGTTTCTGTGCAGTACTCGCTCCACCAGTTGGCGATTACTATTTCTATGCCGCCTAGGTCACGTGGTGGTGGGCCGGGGTCTACCTCTTCTTCCTGTGTGTCATTAGCATCTGTTTCTGCTTGGGTGTCTGCGGCGGGCTGTTCATCTTGCCCTTCGGTATCACCGTTTCCGCCTCCGCATGCCGCGAATGCCAGCACCAATGCTAATAAAATTGCCGGAAGTAAAATTCTTAAACCTTTTTTCACTTTAATTCTCCTTTCACATTTTTTTGCGCTTTCATACGAAACGCTTATATTATTATATTACGGCAAGGCCATGAATAAGCCCTATCCGAATAGCGATTTCGTTTGAAATTGGGCTTCAGACTGCGCCACAAAATGCGTAGAAGCATCGCATTTTATGACTTGCTTCAACCCATTTCAAATCGAAACGCTTTAGCGATTTCGTTTGAAATTGGGTTTCAGACTGCGCCATAAAATGCGTAGAAGCGTCGCATTTTATGGCTTGCTTCAACCCATTTCAAATCGAAACGCTTTAGCGATTTCGTTTGAAATTGGGTTTCAGACTGCGCCACAAAATGCGTAGAAGCATCGCATTTTATGGCTTGCTTCAACCCATTTCAAATCGAAACGCTTATATAATCACATTTTGATACCGCTTTGCCCTATACTTTCAACAAAGCCCTTTTGTGCCACAAGATAAACCAGTAATACCGGTGCAATACCAAGCAACACGCCCGTGGATATCATGGCCTCCAGTAACGCTATTGGCGGCTGTAGCCCATGCCCGCCAACGGCACCAATTACCTGCATTACATAGTGGTTGTTAAACACATCGCCAAGCCCGGCCATTTGGCTGGCCATAACCCCATGGTTATCTAGGAACATAAACGTATAAAAACCGTCTGTCCACTGCCATACAAAGGCGAACAAGAAACAGGAAATTAGCATAGGCTTAGCATCCGGTAACATAATTTGAACGAAAGTCCTAAGCTTACCGCAACCATCTACCCAAGCCGATTCTTCAAGTTCTTTAGGCATATTGCGGAAATACTGGCGTAGCATAAAGATATAAAGCCCGTTCCTAAGCCCCATAGCCGTTGCCGAAAGCAGTAAATACCCCCGCAAGGTCTGAATTAGCTGAATTGGTGAGCCGGTAAAAAACGTAAAAATCCCAAAAATATCAAAATTAAGGAAGTTCAAAAACATAGGTGCCATAATTACATACGGCGGCACCAAAATACTAAGCATCACACACGCAAACCAAAACCGCTTTAGCGGAAACTCGAACCGTGCAAAGCCATACGCAACCAAGGTACACGCAATAATCTGCAATATAGCCACCAAGAATGTAATGCCGATAGTCCTTAAAAGCGACCACCAATAGTCCATTAACATAATGGCCTCGCGGTAATTATTTAAGGTAGGGTAACGCGGCACGGAAATTACCGTGCTGTCAAACAAATCTTCACGCGACATGATGCTGGTAGAAAACTGGTGGAGCAAGGGCTGTAATATCAAGAAACACAGCCCAAACAACAGTACCACCATGAAAATACCGGCCACAACCCGGCCAAAATCCCGTTTAAGCAGGTACCCTTCGCTGGCCCGGTTACGCTTTAGATAATTAGTCATAATAAAACACCAACCTTGAAGTGATTAAGCCAACAATCCCTAATATTATGGCAATAACCAAAAAGTAAAACCACGCCATTGCAGAGCCAAATCCATAGCTCATTACACGCATTATCTGCACATGCACTTCTTCCATTACCACGCTATCGGTTCTAACCAGGAAGTCTATGACACTGTAAATAATAACTACCAAAATCATGGGCGATATCATTGGGAAGGTAATTTTCCAAAAATTCTCCCATCCTGTGGCACCTTCTATGCTGGCCGCCTCGTAAATGCTTGGGCTTATTGTTTGAAGCCCGGCCAGGAAAATAAGTATCTGTATGCCGCTTGCCATTGCAATATCATATATCTGGTTAATTATCATAAACAGAATGCCCATAAAATCACCAACAACAGCGGCACCTGTAGTTGTAATAAGCAACTCCTCAAGCATACCGGTAATATTGGCACGCATGGCGTTTTGCTCTTGAATTTGGTCTGCAACCATGTGTAAAAGGGAGTTATTGGTGGCGATATTTACAAGCACACCGCTTGCCAATATAACCGGCAGGAAAAACACCGCACGCACAAAGCCCCTACCGGGGAACTTGCGGTTTAAAAGCGTAGCGATAAAAAGACTAAACACACAAATCGCCGGTACCATAATAGCCATTTGTATTAATGCTTCCGCTACATTGCGGGTAAACTCGGCATCTACCAACAATGCGCGGCGAAGGTTATCAAAACCCGTCCATTCCATGCTAAAGCCTGTTCCCGTAAGGTTTACATATGAAAACACCATACGAAAAGACTGCGCAAGCGGCCTGGCCAAAAACGCCAGGAAGCCGATAATAAAGGGCGCAATAAACAGATAACCAGCTATGGCATTCTTCCGTGCCATTGTCATCTTAGAGCGTTTACCCCTTTCAGACTTTGCCTTTACCATGCTATCCCCTCCTTACCACATAACGCCGTGCGTCTACCTCTACGCCACCCGGTGTCACAAAATCGGCCATGGAGGTATTAACATATACCCGCGTGCCGTCCTCGTACTCTGTAACCGTTACACCCGGGGCTAAAATTTCATGCCCGGTTATTAACTGGTTATACAAATGCCCAAAATCCTCTGCGTGACGCTGATAAAAATCATTGGCTATATCGGCCCAGCGCGCAAACTCGTTTGCGAAATAACGCCTGTATCTGGATACCTGCAAATCGGCGGCAGGTACATGCATAAAGCTAAAGAATAACGATGAACCCGATTCCACAGACTTTAGTAAATGATAAGAATAATCTTCTGCCAGGTTAATTGGCCGCCCGGCAAACTGTACCAACCCATGAAGTGCTATCTGATAGAAGGGTACTGCGGCATCTGTGATATTAAAGCCCTGGTCTGAAACCGGCATGCTGGTGATAATATCGGCAAACGGCATTGCATATGAGAAACCGTAGTTTAGCCATATACCCGTTCCGCCGCCTTGAAGCTCTCGCAGTAAATCCACACGCATATTCATTGAAGCTTCACGGCTTACATGCGCATCCTCGTTAAAGTCGCCGGATAGTGCACTCGCGATACAGCGGAAGGCCATGTTTTCTACACCTCTGTTGGAGGCTTCGTCTACAAAATTTCTGATTGTGTTCATAGTAAAGTCTGGTGTTGCAAGCTGAATAGGGTCTGCCATAATAGACCAGTCTGGCATTGGGCCAAAAAATGTATGGCCAACGCCGCTATGTTCAAGCCTGCGGCGCGTAACCTGCCGCACAACATCCCTGTTTCGCCTAAAGCCGTTAAACATGGTGTTGTTGCGCATAAACATGAAATCCCCTTCGAGATAGAACTCGTAGCCCAAACTGGATACGGTATCCAGCAAATCATCAAACGCACGGCGGTTGCCCAACTGCGATATTAAATTAAGGCTTGTGGGTACGCTATGGTCAATGGAATCGTTGTGCGCGCCCCGCATTTTCACATGTACATTATCCCAGCCGAAGGCGTGAAACTGCTCCATCATTTCGGTAGCTTGGGCGTATGTTGTTAGCGGGTAAGGCCGGTCTACGGGGAAGCCAAGTAAATGCTGGGGCGTAAGTGCCGCGCCCAATATCTCAACCATAGCCGTTACCGGTTCAGAAACCCTGTAATTAAGCCAAGGATACCTGGCTTGCAAAAATTCTCTATAGGCAATGGCCATGCCAACATAGCCCGTGTTTTCTGTAAATACATAGCGGATAGTAATTCGCTCGTCCATGTTTAGCCCATACTCATGTATAAGGATATCCCTGTCCGAACGCCCCGCAACATCCATCAAATCGCCATGGATAAGCCTAAAGGAAGGATGCACGCGCCCAAAAGGCCCGCCCATACCCGCGACCTCTGCGCGAATTGCCGCATAAGACGCGCCTTCTTCGATTATAGCCGCAAAAGTGGCACCGTTTTTATACACACCAAATACCGGGTACGGCGAACGGTTATCATGCACAAACTCCTCGCGAAGCACTGCCTCATCCCAGCCGAAAACATTACTAAAATACAGCCCCTGGTTATGGCGCACACTGTCAAAGTGCAAAATCGCACCGGAACCGTCGGGTACAAAAAGATAACCATCATCGCTATAATGCCCCGCACCAAAGAAGGGCAGTACAATCAAACGAATAGGCAAAAACTCTGGGTTATAGGTAAGCCTGTCAAATGGGATAGCTACAACCATTTCGTTGCCTACCAGCTCAAACTGCATTATTACATTAAACATAGCGCGGTCATCTTCAGTTGCATCACCGAAATAAGCCATGTCGCTACGCCAATCGTCTATCGTGTAGCCTACCTCTGCCAGGGTTTCTTGTATCCTTTCGCGTACCTGCGGTTGGATATTATCACCCAGCACGTATATTACACGCCCTTCTTCATTACCTTCTGGGCGCAACATCGGGAACCTGTCTAAAATCCCGTCCTCAACATCCACCGGGCGCAGGCGTGCGTATGAAAACTGGCGATAGGCGTTCATTATTAACATCAAGCCACTACGGTCCATTTGGTTAGTAAAATAATGTAGCCTTTCGCCGCAAATTGCGTATGGTATATGGAAAGTTTCGGGGATATTGCCAAGCGTAAAGCGCACTTCTAGTGTGGTCTCGTTTAGCACCTCATGCTCGAAACGCCCGGTACGCACGCCAAACCTATATGCGTCATATGGCTGACTGCGGCGGTTTTGGTCCTCATGATGCAGTACAAACAGGCTACGCATATGGAACTCTGTAAACGAATCGGTTGCCGCCCAGTCCTCTTCGGACATTTCCGGTGTCGAGCGCCATTCATTTCCGGTTGCCAATTCCGTGAGAATAACTTCTGCCGTTTCGGTTAAATAATCTAGGCGGAGATGCTCGTTTTGGATTGTAACCACGGGCGGGATATCCGCGCCGTATTCGAATCCAAACATCAAGACCTCGCCCCCATCACGCACCATTGGCGAACAGGCCGCTAATACTACCAACAACAAAATTAGGGTGAATAAAAGCTTTTTCATGTAAACTCCCCCTTTAGCGATACGCAATTTCTTGATAAATTGAGAAGAAATATACAACGCCGTCACTTACAACAGCGAAAAACATCATAAATATAAATAGCAGTACACCAATCGCAAAAATTGTTAGCAAGCATGTAATTACAGCCTTGGCGAAGCTGTAGTCATGTATTTCTTTCATGGCGCATAACACCAATAGCACAAACCAAACCATGCCAACACTGGTCAAAATCCAGTATATCGCGCCTTCTTCGTAGGTAATAAAATGGCTAAGCGGTATTAAAATGGCGTTTATTAACGTCATTGGCGTAAGCGCATAGGCCAGGCCCATGTATATATGCGATGTTTTGCCCTTACCGTCAAAAAGTGTGGTAAGGCACCAGTTTGCAAGCACCCACAAAAATATAGGTGACAGTACTTGCAGGATAATAAAGTACGCGCTAAACATTTCCATATTAACCGTCATAAACTGAAAGTTTGTAAGCACATAGCGCAAAACTTCTACAATTACGGTAACAATTATAATAGTATGCGCGGCGGCCATACTGCCCCGCTTTTCGTGAATCAAATCCCAGAAGCCCGCCAAGGGCCTGCGCATTGTAAACAGTGAATAGCGTAGGCTTTTCAAATAATCACGAAATCCATCGCTTTTAAAGAAGCCTGTAAAACTGCCTGCGGCGTTTAGTACACGTGTCATGCCTCTTTAAGCTCCCTTCTAACTGACCGTACTCTTTTTACAACGGGTGGCACAAGTATAATTAGTGCAAACCCTGTTCCAAACAGCCAAAAGTTTTCCTCTACCCATTGCCGGCGGTAGAAGCCGAATGCGCGGCCATAGTTAAGCGCGTCATTTTGTAGGCGGAAATAGCGCATTGCCTCGCGGTAGTAACCCTGGCGTAATAGCGAGCGGGCTATGCCTACATATGCCAAGCCGAAATTACCGTTTAGGCGCAAAACTTCCTGCCATGCGGCGGCACTTTCTTCATATAAACCGCGATGATATAGGGCTAGGCCCTGGTTTATAAAATAGCCGTATTCTGTAAGGTCAAAGCGGGTAATTGCCGCCGCGCCCGCGTCTAGTGCGAAAATGGTATAGCCCATGTTATCCAGCGCAACCGGCAGGTCAAAAAAGCCTTCTCTAAAGCCCGGGCCGCCCCATATATACAGCAGATGCCCCTGAGAGCAATACGCAAACAAACGCCCACGGGTACGGTCAAAGGCTACAAATGTATTGTTTGGTAGTGCCGTGACATCTATAAATATAGAAGGGCCTGCGAATTGGCCTGTATCTGTCCACCATAAATCGCCTATTGGGTAGGTGAAGCCGTTTCTTATCATTACATCGTTGCCAAGGATATTAAGGCGGCGCACTGGGTCTACACCTGTGCTGGAGGTTGTTACGAATAGGAAGCCTTCTGTGTCTATGCTTACGTTATTGTATTCTACCGGTACGTGCAGAATCCGACGCTCGCGCTGTTCGCGGGTGGCTACCATGCGCCAGAATTGGTCTATTGGGGAAACCGACACAGGGGGCGAACCCATATAGCCCGCAAACTCGCCAGTAAAGGCAAACTCCATTAGCCCACGGTTTACATGCCGTACTTGTGCGAAAACCCTGCCGGAGAAATCTACCGCTATTTTTTCCGGTAGAAAGTCTAAATCCTCGTCCAGTAGAGATAAATCTTCTGGGTGGCCCATTTCTGTGATTACGTTCCAGTTTTCATCTACATGCAGTATGCGGTTATTGTGCGTGTCCGCAATCCATCTTTCGCCACGCGTCATGGGCCAGTCTGATACAAAAATGCCATAGGGGCGGCTAAAGGTATCAACTACGCCATCGTTATATACATGGTACGCTACGTCTACAACCTCGTGGGTGCCGTCCTCGTTGGCCATGATTACCACTATGCGGTTATTGTATGTATCCGCAACGTAGATATAATTTGCGTGTACAGATAAATCCCGGGGGTTGTTAAAATGCCCTACCCCCAAGTCCTCGCCCAATAGAAAGGCCGTTACCCTATATGCGTCCGGTGAGGGTACGGGTACGCCCCACTCGTTATAGGTGTATGTGTAATTGGTAGGGCCGGAAGCTAAAACCGGTGCTTGGGCCATTGCCACAAATACTAAGGCCAACACCCCGCATAGTATGCGTGCAATTTTGTTTTTCATTGTCGCCCTTCCTCCTTACGGTTAGTTTTTATTCTGTGTTAAAGTGTTACTTTTTAGGTTTTGTT
>Ga0123355_10010734_pt1 | contig 14074 bp, 12 predicted proteins | sample TergutEmb28metaG_3_FD_89872 | JGI IMG/M metagenome (GOLD analysis project Ga0123355, IMG submission 89872) | Embiratermes neotenicus P1 segment gut microbial communities from Petit-Saut dam, French Guiana - Emb289 P1 | ecosystem: Host-associated > Arthropoda: Insects > Digestive system > Gut ... | reverse complement strand
TTGTCGTCGGTAATTTGGCCATCTTGCAGCGGGACGTTGAAATCCACTCGTACTAGAACCCGCTTGCCTTTGACTTGAAGATCGTCTACTGCCTTTTTCTTGAGCATAATGCCATCCTTTCTACTCTCTGTGAATGTTTCAATAATATAATAATTGACATAAACCCATTGTATCATGACATTTTTTTGAAAACAAGGGGGATAGTTGAGAAAGGATGCAGTTAATGAGTCCTTGTTGTTTCTCCTTATATGGCGTAAGATAATTAATCGAGGTGCGCCATTGAAGTCCCATGTTTTCGTTCACTGTGGTGAGCAGCGGCTCGTGAGGATTTACTATGAAAATGAGGGTTTCACCCTCAAACTCCCACGCTACACAAGGCAAAGCCCTGTTCCGCTTACAGCGGCTATGCCGCTGCGGCACGTTACACGCGCCGTTAGAAATCCTTTTAGTTCACTGTGGTGAGCAGCGGTTCGTGAGAATTTCTAATCAGCGGCTCGTGAGGATTTCTAATTTAAAAGGGCACCAAAGGAGGAAAGATGGGTAGAAGAGACGATTTTTACCGTTCGTTAAATCATCAACAGCCAGAATGCCTGATAGTAGATTTTGGAGGCAATCCGCTTTCGAGTATGGAGGGAGCGAGCCAATCGAACCTATTGAAGGCTTTGGGCTATGCGATACCCGAAAAAGCAGAAAGGTTGCTATTCGGAAAAGTAAGTCGCATTGACGAGCGTCTATTGATACACTTTGATATTGATACACGTTCAGTTGGCATGATTTTTCGCCCGCAAGAATCACAATTTAAAATCATTTCTGATGATGAGTATATTGACGAATGGGGTATCAGAAGAGCGTTCAGCGGCATGTATTGGGATATTATCGATTATCCGCTTAAAGGCGCGAGTGTACAAGATCTTAAAAACTATCGATTCCCATCGCCTAGTTCAATTGACATCAAAGAAATAGAACAGGCTGCACAGGAAGCAAAGCGGCTTTATGATGAGACCGACTATGTTATTTGCGCCGAGCATCCCGTTTATGGTGTTTTCGAGCTGGGTTGCTGGCTTTGCTCTTTTGATGATTTCTTGCTCAAAATGGTATTGGATGAAGAGTTCGTCCATTTGCTTTTCGAGAAAATATTTGATTATCAAAAGCAAGTGATTGAGCTTTACTACGGTGCCTTGGGTAAGTATATACATTACACGTCAAGCGGAGACGATTTCGCCACACAGTCCAGCTTATTTGTCTCTCCAAATATGTTTAGAGCGCTAATTATGCCATATTTCAAAGCGCGTATAAACCATACCAAAAAGTTTACCAGTGCCGCGTACTTACACCATTCTTGTGGGAGCGTCTTTCCGATCATTGACGATCTGATTGAGTGCGGCGTTGAAATTCTAAACCCGATACAGCCTAAAGCGACAAACATGCAGCCGAAAAAGTTAAAGGAATCCTTCGGAGATAAAATTGTATTTCACGGTGGTTTTGATACACAGGAGACGCTACCCTTCGGCACGCAGGAAGAGATTGAGTCTTCTGTTAAAATGACAATAGATATACTTAACGAAAATGGCGGCTACATATTTGCGGCTGCTCACAATATTCAAGATGATGTGCCACCTGAAAGTCTGATTTGTATGCTGGAAGCTGCAAAGAAATATGGAAAGCAATAATATTGCACAGAAAACGGATTTTCGTGAACATATTGTAAACAATATTGACAATATATTTTGTTCGATATATACTTTATATTATAATAAGTTGTCTGAGACGAGTTGCTCGCATTTCGTTTCTATAAATTTGCGTTAAATATTTGCTATCAGTGTAAGCGTGAATCGGCGGCGGGCTGAGAATGCGATGAGAAGCTAGTCAAACTCGCCCTCCGGGCCCAAACAGTGACTGGAGCTCTCGCATTCCCTAGCTCGCCGTTTTTAAAATTGTCGCTTACGCTATACGAGCATTTGTGCCAGTAGTCAAAAGGGGGATTTTATGGAATGGTTATGCAAAAAGCAGCCTATGTTACCTGTCACATCGGTTTTATTTGATTTTGACGGAACCATCTCCACTTTACGCTGTGGTTGGGAAGCCGTCATGGAATCGCTGATGTGCGAGTTGCTTGGCGGCTCCAATGAACCAAAGAAAGATATTCGTGATACTATTCGCCAATACATAGATGAAAGCACTGGTGTCCAAACAATTTTTCAAATGAAGTGGCTGGCGGAGCAGTTGAGTTTGCAAGACCCAGCGGCTGATTATAACCCGTGGGACCTCAAAGCCGAGTATAACAGCAGGCTGATGAATGCCGTTATGGGAAAACGCGGGCGTATATTAAGTGGTGAGGATTTGCCCGAGGATTATATGATAAAAGGCAGCAGGGAAGTTCTTGAAATGCTGGCGGAACAGGGTGTTACTTTATATATTGCCAGCGGCACCGATGATGCTGATGTCAAACAAGAGGCCGACGTGCTTGGGTTAGCGGCGTTATTTTCTGAAATCAAGGGCGCACCGGAGGGACGGGAAGATTGTTCAAAGGAAGCGGTCGTTCGCAGCCTTATTGGGCAAAATGGTGAGGCCGGTACGCTTGCTGTTGTTGGCGACGGCAAGGTTGAAATAGCAATCGGGCGCGAAAATGGCGCGCGTACACTTGGCCTTGCTTCAGATGAACAGCGAGGTTTTGGAGTAAATCCCGTTAAGCGGGAGCGCCTAGTAAAAGCCGGAGCCGACGCGATAACAGGAGACTTTCAAGATATGGCGGCGCTTAAGCAATTTTTCTTTGGGGATAGCTGAATGAATCACATCGATTTTTCCAAAATCAAAACAAACAGCGCTAGGGATCGGGTAAACCTTGTTACGCTGGCAAATATAGCTGATCCGGCACGTGACGAAGCTCCTTTATGGGGTTCTGCGGAATTTTATGAGCTGGTTGAGCGCGTAAAACTTGCAAGGTACAATAACAGGCCGGTTATCTTATCATTAGGGGCACATGTTATCAAAAATGGTTTGTCACGTTATTTAATTGCGATGATTCGTGAAGGCTACGTGACGCATATCGCCTCAAACGGCGCGGGAAGCATCCACGACTTTGAGCTTTGCTATTTGGGAGGCACTTCAGAGGATGTGCCCACAGCTATCGAAGATGGATCCTTTGGCATGTGGGAAGAAACAGGCCGCTGGATGAACGAGGCGATTATACAAGGGGCCCAAGAGGGTGTGGGGTATGGCACTGCACTTGCTCGTTACATTGACGCCAACCCTGAACGGTTCCCGTACAAAGCGGATTGTGTGCTTTATCAAGCGTATAGGTTCGGTGTCCCTGCGACTTATCACATTGCGCTTGGAACTGACATTATCCATCAGCATCCGAGTGTTGATTTTGCAGCAATTGGCCAAACGAGCGGCCAGGATTTTAAAAGCATATGCGAAAGCGTATCACAGCTGGACGGCGGTGTTTTTCTTAACTTTGGTTCAGGGGTTATCGGTCCTGAGGTGTTTTTGAAAGCACTGTCTATCGCTCGTAATCTGGGATACCCAACGTTTGATATCACAACTGCAAATTTTGATTTAAAAGATTTAGGGGACTATCGTGCGAAAATAGGCTGCGATGACCCAGATTATTATTACCGGCCCCGTAAAAATGTAGTTAATCGTCCCACTTGTACCGGGGGTAGAGGCTGGCACTTTACAGTTGACCACAAGGTCAGTATCCCGAGCTTGTATCGGAGGTTACATCATGCAAATGTGCAAGGAAGTAAAATATGAAATGAGCCGCGCTAGGCTTGAGGAAATATTAGAACGGATCGGCAGCGTCCGTGCCGGGCTTATTGGTGATCTCTGCCTAGATGTTTATTGGCATGCCGACATGCGAAAAAGTGAACTGTCGCGTGAAACACCACATTACCCACTTCCTGTTATAAAAGAGCGGATGAGCCTGGGAGGAGGCGCAAATGCAGCCGCGAATATAGCGGCCCTAAGCCCCAAGCAGGCAGAAGTTTTTGGTGTCGTAGGCTCCGACTGGCGCGGCAGAGAACTTGTTAGACTGATGGAGGGGCAGGGCATCGGGTTTTCCGGCATTGCAGTTGATCAGGGAAGATTGACCAATGCGTATATCAAGCCAATACGCAAAGGACACTCAGATGTAGAATATGAAGACCCTCGGATCGACTTTGCTTCTTATACCCTTATCGACGCAGAGATAGAGGATAAACTTATCGCTGAACTGGACAAAGCTGCGATGGTGCTTGATATATTGTGTGTCAGTGATCAGCTGCCATTTGGTGTGATAACGGAGCGTGTGCGTGGGCACATCTGCGAACTGGCGCACCGAGGCCTTCGCGTCGTAGCTGACAGCCGCTACAACATAGATTTTTTTTCAGGCTGTATCCTTAAACCGAATGAGATAGAAGGTGCGAGAGCGACGGGTGTAGACCCAGAATCGTTAAGCGACATTAAGGCTTGCTCGGAAGCGGCGAGTATATTGTCCGGTAAAACCGGCAGCGACGTTTTTATGACTTTGGGCGCAAAAGGGTCATTGTGTCTGGTCGGTGGGCAACTGTGGCATATATCATCCCATGAGATTAGTGGACCCATCGATTTTTGCGGTGCCGGTGACAGCGCCCTCAGCGGTTTTGGCTTGTCACTAGCAGCTGGAGCTATGCCTTGGGAGGCAGCTTATGTTGCCGGGCTTTGCAGCGAGGTGACAATACGGCAAATCGGCGTTACCGGGACAGCGTCGCGTGAACAGGTCCTCCAGTGGCACAATGAACTGAGTGTTCATACATGAGAAAAAAAGTTGTTAGTGTTCTTGACCTTAAGCAGCGCAACCAGGCTGCTATTCTCAACTTGTTGACACAGCAGCGCTTATCTCGTGCAGATATTGGCCGGGCTCTTGGATTGACTCGGGCCTCAGTAGGTGAACACATTGACCATCTTATGGAAGCAGGTCTGGTATACGAACGGGGCATAGGACAAATCAAGAGAGGGCGCAGCCCGGTGCTATTGGATGTCGTTGCGGGTTTTGGTTTTTTTGCGGGTATTTATCTGTCTCGAGGAACATGCAGATTTGGTCTTGTGGACATGAAAGGAGGGGTGATTGCCAACGGCAACGTTTCCGATGCACACGGCATGGATGCTAATACGGTTTTAGAGACAGCGGCAGAAGGGATTTTATCCTTAATAAAAGAATGTTGCCTTGTGCCGGAAAAGCTTGTTAGCGTGGGCTTTAGTGCTCCAGGCCCGATAGATGTGAAGGAGGGTATTATTCTGACGCCCCCAGGGTTTTCCCAGTGGCACGGAATTGCCGTTGCAGAACGGCTAAGGGGGATATTGCATCAATCTGTCACTATTGAAAGTAATGCTGCGTCTCAAGCTGAGGCAGAGTTGCGTTTTGGCCATGGCAAGCGATGTAAAAATTTCTTAATGCTTCTGGTTGATAGCAGCGGCATAGGTGGCAGCGTCGTGATTGATGGTCGCCGCGTTACCAGCATGGCAGGTTTTGGTGGGGAGATTGGGCATGCATCTATTGTGCTGGATGGACGTTTGTGTGCCTGTGGGAATAGCGGGTGTTTGGAGCGTTATGCTGGGATATCGGAGATACTGCGAGATTGTTTCTCTCCTCAAGATGGGATGAGTTCATGGCAGCAAATTGTTGACTGTGCGGAAAAAAACAATGCACGCTGCATAGAAGCAATAGAACGTGAAGCGCACTATTTGGCTGCAGCTATTGTAAGTTACGTCAATGTATTGGAACCTCAGGCGATTATTTTGGGCGGCGACTTGCTTTACAAGCCTGAACTGCTGACTGCATCTCTAAATAAGGCGCTTAGTGCGCGTGCAATCATGCGCAGCGTTCATAATATTGATGTTTTGCCATCCGCACAGAAGACAGGACATCACATTTTATCAGCAGTAGCCCCTGCATTTAACAGGTATTATGAAGAAGGACTGTGATAGAAAGATCGGGAGGTTTGCGATGAATTCAAGGGAATTGGTTTACAACACACTTGCATTCAAAAATACAGAAAGAGTACCGAGGCAGCTATGGGTTTTACCATGGGCGCGGATGTTTGAAGGAGAGAAACTTGCTGCCATTCAACAGCAATATCCGGACGACATCATTTGGGACATGCCTGTTTCTTATGCCAAATCCATAAAGACTGTTGGAGATCCGTATGAGCTGGGTCAATATGTAGATGAATGGGGTTGTGTGTTCTCTAGCATACACCGTGGTATTGTCGGTGAGGTAAAGGGGTCTCTGGTTGAAGATGAAGATTGGGAAGACGCCGACAAAGTCCGTTTTCCGGAAGAGTTATTGACATTTGATGTGCAAAAGGTCAATGAGTATTGTCGAAACACAGATAAGTTTGTTGTACAGACCGATTTTGTTCGGACTTTCGAGCGGTTGCAATTTATTCGTGGAACAGAGAACCTTTTTATGGACATTGCACTAGAAAATGAAGGAATGCTAAGCTTCATGAAGAAAATACATGCGTTCAACTGCCGTATGATGGAAGCATGGGGCGCGACAGAGGTTGACGCTCTGTTTATGATGGACGACTGGGGTAGCCAAAACAGTCTCTTAATCGACCCAAAAACTTGGGTCAAGCTATTTAAGCCTCTGTATGCTGACTATTGTGCTATTGCTCGTAAGCATGGAAAAAAGATATTCATGCATTCAGACGGCAACACACTTGCGATTCTGCCGCACTTGGTTGAGATTGGTGTAGATGCCGTAAATCTGCAAATTTTTTGTATTGGAATTGAAAATCTCAAAGATTATAAAGGCAAAATTACATTTTGGGGTGAAATTGACCGCCAATGGATCTTACCCGAAGGTACGAACAAAGAAGTGGAAAGCGCTGTGAAAAGCGTATTTAAGACTCTTTGGGCAGACGGTGGTTGTATTGCTCAGTGTGAATTTGGTCCAGGTGCAAAGCCGGAAAATGTAAATCAAGTGTTTGAGACTTGGTCTAATCTGAAAGGTTGACAAATATGCGCCAAACGCAAAAAACGCTTTTAGCACGATTTGAAAAAGAACACCCTGCTCTCATAGAATGTTCAAAGGCACTTTTAGATATTTATGAAATGTTACATAGCAGCTTTGCAGAAGGAAGAAAACTTTTACTCTGCGGAAATGGCGGCAGTGCGGCAGATTGCGACCATATTGTAGGTGAACTTATGAAAGGGTTCTTGCTCCGCCGCCCAGTTCCTGACAAAATCGTTGCACATCCAGCCCTCAGAGGTGAGGGCGCTTTGCTGCAAGGGGCTTTGCCCGCTATTTCTCTAGTCAGCCAAACCGCTCTGTCCACAGCTTATGCCAATGACGTAGATGCGGAGATGATATTTGCTCAGCAAGTTTATGGTTTAGGAAAACACGGAGACGTGCTAATGGGTATTTCAACGTCTGGCAACGCTAAGAATGTTTGCCGGGCCTTGCGGGTAGCGCGTGCTGTAGGAATGAAAACCATTGGCTTAACTGGAGAAAACGGTGGCTGTATGTTAGCATTGTGCGACATTTGCCTGCGCGTTCCAGCTATAGAAACATATCGCGTGCAGGAGATGCATCTCCCACTATATCACACGCTTTGCGCCATGTTAGAGGCGGCTTTTTTCTCGGAGTAGGCAGTGTGTCCTGTAGAGGAACGAGACGGAACAGGAGGTGCACATGAAGAAATACTTGCTTGGGATAGATATTGGAGGCACGAAATGCGCTGTAGTTATTGGACAAGCCATTAGGTCAGATAAAATAGAAGTACTAGATAAAATCAGCTTCTTAACAGAGAATGAATTTGGTGTAAGCCATGTGGTAGAGCGGATTTTTGACAACGTTGAACAGTTGCTTGCACGTGCTTCAATAACTGCTGGCGATTTACGTGCCGTAGGAATAAGTTGCGGCGGACCTTTAGATGAAACAAATGGTGTCATTATGAATCCTCCCAATTTGCCCGGATGGAACGGGATTCATGTAACTAAAATGATTGAGACACACTTGGGAGTTAAGGCAGTGCTTAAAAATGACGCCAACGCTTGTGCACTTGCGGAATGGAAATACGGAGCAGCAAGAGGCTGCAGCAATGTGGTGTTTCTTACATTTGGCACAGGTTTGGGCGCAGGCCTTATACTGGATGGAAAGTTGTATGCAGGAACAAAGGGCATGGCTGGGGAAGTCGGACATATTCGCTTGGCAGACTTTGGACCGGTGGGGTATGGTAAAGCGGGGTCTTTTGAAGGCTTTTGCAGTGGAGGCGGTATAACTCAACTTGCACAAATGAAAGCCTTAGAGTGCCTTCAAATGGGCGATAGCTGTGCTTTTTGCCCAGATATCACCTGCCTTGAAAGCATCTCAGCGAAAAAGGTAGCAGAAGCGGCTCTAGCAAAAGACAAAACAGCCTTAGAAGTTTATGAAATATGTGGGCGCTTTCTAGGTTATGGCCTTGCGGTGCTAATTGATATTTTAGCCCCAGAAATTATTGTAATTGGCAGTATTTATGAGAGGAGCCAGCAACTGCTTGCCACAGAGATGAGGAAAGCTTTATCGAAAGAAGCCCTTTCCCAAACGCTGAAGTTCTGTCGCATTGCGGCTGCGGAACTTGGGGATGCAATCGGAGATTATGCGGCCCTTGCTGTGGCAGATGAATATTGTCAGCTAGGGAGTATTTGATAAATCCATTCCGGCGTCTTACCGGCAAATTTTCCGCCCTGCCGCGTCAGCACTGTGCAGGATAGAAGCTATGCTTCTACGATCGAGACATTTTCATGCTTATTAATGAATGATTTTAAATTCTTTGTCAATTCTTGCTGTTGTCGGCCAATATTGCCCAATATTGTAATCGATCTTGACAAAATTGTGTGTATTATTTATACTATAAGATACAAAATATTTTGGAGGATGATATGTTATGAAAAAATTTGTTTCGTTAGCTGTGGTATTGTTGCTAGCAGTGGCATTGATTACAGCGTGTGGCGGCTCGGCTGCAGATGCAGACCCAGTTCCAGCTCCAGATACAGCTTCGGCGGACGAAAGCGCTCCCCCACCAGCGGTAGAAGACGACACCCCTCAGGTAGACGAAAACGAGCCCCCTCAGGCAGACGATGACAGTCCGCTCAGAGTTGCAGGTGTAGTATTCCAAGAAGACCAGTTTATGAGACTTGTGTCCCTTGGCTACCAAAGGGCTGCCGAAGATTTTGGTGTGGAAGTGAACCTTGTTAATACTAATGGTGATACCGCGAGAGAGATGGAAATGATAAACACCTTTGTTGCACAAGGCTTTGATGGCATAGCGATTTGCCCCATAAACGAAACCACTTCTGTAGAAGTACTGAGAGTTGCTGCTGAAGAGGGCGTGTACATAGCAGTATCTAACCTTGAGCTCAACAATGCACCATTCATAGTGGGTGGCTATACGTCAAACCAATATGACCTTACAGTACCTTCTGGCCGGGCAGCACGCGCATTTATTGAAGAAAGACTGGAAAATGAATGGAGCGGCAGGACAGAACTGACAGTTGCTATGCTAGGTGCCGAATCAGTACTGCCGGAAGTAACACACGACCGCTGGAACGGATTTCTTGATCAGATTACTGATATTCCAGGCGTCGAAATACGCGTAGTGGCACAGCAGGACGGCTGGCTTCAAGACGAGGCGATTGCAGCTGTAGATGGCATATTAGCAGCAAATCCTGATCTAGACATTTTCTTCGGCTTTAACGACGGCTCTACAATTGGCGGCACTATGGCGATCAGAAATGCTGGACGTGCGGGCGAAACTTTTGTATTCGGTACAGACGCCAGTGAGCAAGTTGTAGACATGCTTATGGCAGACGATAATGTACTTCAGTTTGTTACAGGGCAAGATCCCTTTACAATGGGTTATAACACTATGGCGCTCCTAATCAGAGCACTTCAGGGCGAAGACTATTCTGCCACCCAGGGAATAGTTGACTATGTCGGATTTGTTTACCTTGAACGTGGCGACGATGCTGCGCTTAACGCGTTCCTAGACGACCTTAGAGAAAAAATGCAGTAATTATCATGCTTGAGCTTGGCGGCGGGGTTTCACAATAAGAACCCCGTACGCCTTATTCTTTATCAAATCTATTGAGCATACGTGCAAAACGGTAGGTGATTATATTGAGCGAGTTGCGTATCGAAAATATTACTAAGGTTTATCCTGGCACTGTCGCTTTAGACGATATAAGTTGTTCATTTGAGAGTGGTATAGTAAATGCGGTTATAGGCAAGAACGGTTCAGGGAAATCAACACTCATCAAATTGATTTCAGGCGCAACAACCGAAACTTCCGGCGCAATTTATCTGGATGGCTCGAAGCTTGATTTTAGCAGCCCTGCTGTTGCCTATAAGAAGGGAATTGCTACTGTATATCAGGAGCTAAGTCTTGTTCCGAGTCTTAGTATCGCCGAGAATATATATATGGGGCGTCTTGCAGAAAAGGGCCGTTTCGTCAACTGGAAGCAGGTTCATAAACGAACAGAAGCACTATTGCAAAGCATGAATATTGATTTTTCACCAACAACGCTTGTCTTTCGATTGAGCATGTGGCAGCGTCAGATGATTGAAATTGTTAAAGCAATAAGCCATGAACCAAAGGTGTTGATGCTCGACGAGCCTACTTCGGCTTTAGCACAAAATGAATCCGAGCAGCTGTTTGATTTTATCAGAAAGTTGCGCGAGAAGGATATCATCATACTATATATTTCTCATCGGTTGCATGAGTTGTGGGAAATAGCGGATAGATGTACCGTGCTAAAAGACGGGAAGCTCGTAGGTCAGGTAGACATGCAGCAAACGTCGCACAAGGAAATTATTAATATGATGTTTGGCGAAGTTGAAATTCGCCAACGTCCAGATGACCTTCCGGTTTCTGATGAGGTCGTACTGGAAACAAAAAACCTTTCCTATAAAAATCGCTTTAAAGATGTAAGCTTCAAGCTACATAAAGGAGAAATTTTAGGTATTGCTGGAATGCTCGGTTCTGGCAGAACAGAACTGCTCGATTCTATTTTTGGTGCAACGCCTCTTGACAGCGGAAGCGTATTAGTCAAGGGAAAAGAAATTCACAAACCAAGCCCAAAAAAGATGAAAGCCCAAGGGCTTGTCATGACACAAGAGGACAGAAAACATAAAGGACTTGTCCTTATCCATTCGGTTAAAAACAATCTAAGCCTTGCTTCGTTCGATTTGATATCCCGGTACGGATTTATGGACGCTAAAGCTGAAAATAAGGCAGTAAAGCGTCAGATTGACGATCTTCAAATAAAAACGGCCTCAGCAGAAGTCATTGCTTCCTCTCTGTCTGGCGGGAATCAGCAAAAAATTGTGGTTGGGAATTGGCTGAACACTTACCCAGACATTATCCTTTTCGACGAACCTTCCCGTGGTATTGATGTAGGTGCCAAGCAGCAGATATTTCAAGTTATGTGGGACCTATCGAGAAAAGGGATTTCGTCCATCATGGTTTCAAGCGAGTTGGAAGAGCTGATTGAAGTTTGCCAGCGAATCTTAATCATGAAACACGGTAGGATTGTCGACGAGGTGAATGCCCAAGACCTGACAATTGATGAACTATATCTTCGTTGTATGGGAGGCTAGTAGAAATGAAGTTGTTAAGGAAAACAAATCCTAACGAAAAAACTCAAGTAGGGGTAGAATCGAATATCTCAGTTGCCAGCCCCAACAATTTTCGTTTAGGCGTTTTTATAAGCAATTACATGCTGGAAATAGTTCTTATTTGCCTTATTATTGGCATTGCCAGCCTAACACCAGGTTTTTTTACTACCGCAAATATGCTTAATGTATTACGAAACGCTTCCCTTACTGGGGTAATCGCTTTTGGCATGACCATTACGATTATCACGGGACAGATAGACCTTTCAGTAGGTTCTGCAGTCGCGCTCTACGGCGTTGTGGCTGCGAGGGTGACGGAAATATTACAAGCCCATGGAATGCCCAACACATACGGCGTGCTGATAGGGATTGCTGCAGCATTGGCGCTATCGGTGGTCTTGGGGACACTTATGTCACTCATACATATTAAATTCAATATACCTACATTTATTATATCTCTCGCATGCTTGAACATATATTTTGGTGTAGCAGCAATCCTGTCAAGAGGGTTTCCGATAACTGTCTTCCCTTCATGGTACAACCAAATAGGTGCTGGGCGGCTTTTTGGCGTGCCATATCCCGCGATTGTACTTTTGATTGTTTTTGTTGTTGTATTTATTATCATGAAATATACGCGCCTTGGCCGTGAGGCTTACGCTGTTGGTGGAAACGGAGAAGCAGCGCGTTTATGCGGCATCAACATACCAAAAGTGAAAATTGCTTGCATGATTGCACCACAGTTTTTGGCAGCAGTAAGCAGCATACTTTTAACAGCGCAGGTTATGTCTGCTTCTTCTCAATTTGGAAGAGGATTTGAGATGACCGTTATTTCCTCAGTCATTATTGGCGGCGCAAGCCTATTCGGTGGTGTAGGAAAGGTTTGGGGTACTTTCCTCGGAATCATTTTCCTCGCTATCATATCAAATGGCATGACGATTCTAAACATTAGTGAATTTATGCAGTTTGTTGTTCGTGGCGGGTTGATATTGGTCGCTGTTACCGTAAATACGGTAGTTGGAAACAGACAGCAGGCCGCCGCTTAGCGGGGAGGGCAGCAACCAAATGACACACAAAGAAAGAGTGTATGCTGCGCTTAGACGCGAACCGACAGATAAGCCGCCGCGCTTTATTTGGTTCGGAAATGGCGTTTTGAGCCACATGCGTGAAAAATATGGCCTTGATCCTTTGAATGTTGATCTGCAATACGGCAATGACATATTGCAGACTTGGGTATCGATCAATGGTGAAATGACACGCGAAGTTCCAGATGGAACGTCTTTTACAGATGATTGGGGTATTACATGGTGCCGGGAAGGCCACCATAATATGGTAATAAAAAACCCCTTAGCTGGACTAGATGCCTCCGCTATAAAAGCCTATCCGTTGCCTAACCCACATGCACCAGATAGGTTTAAACATCTGGAGTATCTAAAGAGTGAGTTCGGTTCTACGCACTTTATCGGCGCTGATGTTTCCGGATCGCTTTTTGAGCCTGCACACTATTTGCGTGGAATGGAAGAGCTGATGCTTGATATGGCTTCAGGCGAAGAGGAAGCAAACATTCTCTTTGATCGGATTGAAGAGTTCACAACAAAAGTAGCGTTAGAATGTGTCAAGCGCGGCGTGGATTGGATATGGCTTGGTGACGATATTGGTTCGCAAAAGGGGATGTTGATTTCTCCTGATATGTGGCGCGAAAATTTAAAACCACGCATGGAACGCATCATCAAAGCGATACGTGCAAAAAGTCCTGATATGTTTATCGCGTATCATAGTTGTGGCAGCATTTACCCTGTGATTGGCGACCTGGCCGATATCGGTGTAAATGTGCTAAACCCAGTTCAAGAGAGTGCCTATGGCATGAACCAGAACGAGATTAAGGCCGAGTTTGGTACACGTTTGGCGCTGATGTGCGGCGTAGACACACAGAGTTTTTTACCATTGGCCTCATCAGACGAAATAAAGCGTACCGTGACTGAGAAAATTGAAATCCTTGGGCATGGAGGTGGCTTTATTTTTGCAGCCTCACACACGATTCAACACGACACACCTAATGAAAATATCTCCGCGCTTTTTGAGGCGCTGGAACAGTGAGATGGCTTCCACACGAAAAATACCCGGAGAAATTATAATATTCTCCGGGTATTTTTGTAGGTTTGGGATGGATTGGGCTACTAGCTAAACAAACCCGGCTGTGTCGAGCTTGGCAATAAACCAAGCCGACGAGCTGTGTTTGGGTAATCTTTATACTCTTTGCAAATTTCATCGAAGAGCCAATCATCGCAAATCTCGCTAAGGGTTTTGATGGCTGTGTGGCTGGCATTGTCTGTAAGTGCACCAGGCATACCCTCATCGATTTCTTCAAGAAGGCGGAAGGGCCCATTCCCTAAGCCCAGAAGAAACCAGAAAATGGGTTCATAAGTGCTGTTGATAAATTCAAGACGTGCATTATCCACG
>Ga0123355_10010733_pt1 | contig 14074 bp, 15 predicted proteins | sample TergutEmb28metaG_3_FD_89872 | JGI IMG/M metagenome (GOLD analysis project Ga0123355, IMG submission 89872) | Embiratermes neotenicus P1 segment gut microbial communities from Petit-Saut dam, French Guiana - Emb289 P1 | ecosystem: Host-associated > Arthropoda: Insects > Digestive system > Gut ... | reverse complement strand
CGGACAGTGGTAGTTCTTACGACAGTCACTCCAACATTTCAACAGACAACGAGGTAACCTTGCATCGGTATGGCTGACAGTCGTCTCCAAGATCTCTTGGAACATACAGCTGCACATGACCAAAGGCAGGAGCTCCGTCAGCAATTGCTGCAATTGTTGGAGGAGAAACAACTGCAGCTTGAAACATTGGTTTGGCAGGATAAGTGTGCTAATCCAACGTCGTTATTGCCAAGTTTTATTTCAGTTTGGAAGAGGAGATCTTTTGTGACACATATTAGCAATTGTGTGATATAAAATAATACTGTCAACAAAGGTTAACCAACTAATCCAAAATGGCGGACAGTAGTAGTTCTTACGACAGTCACGCCAACATTTCAACAGACCATGAGGTAACCTTGCAACGGTATGGCGTTATATATGATCTGTGGGTATGGCTGAGAGTCATCTCCAAGATCTCTTGGAACGTGCAGCTGCGCATGATCAAAGCCAGGAGCTGCAGCTTCAAGCATTGGTTTGGCGGTATATGTGTGCACATCCAACGTTGTTATTGCCAAGTGTTATTTCACTTTGGAAGAGGAGATCGTTTGTGAGACATATTCGCAATCATGTGATATAATACAATGCTGTCAACAAAGTTTAACCCAGTAATCCAAGATGGCGGCCAGTTGTAGTTCTTACGACAGTCACTCCAACTTTTCAACAGACAATGTGGTAACCTTGCTTTGGTATGGCTGACAATCGTGTCGAAGTTCTTTTGGAACTTGTAGCTGCAGGTGAACAAAACCAGCAGTTGCGGCAGCAATTGGTGCAATTGTTGGAGGAGAAGCAACTGCAGTTAGAAGCATTGGTTTGACGCGATGTGTGTGCTAATCCGTCGTTATTCCAAGTTTTATTTCAGTTTGCAATAGGAGATCGTTTGTGAGATATATTAGGAATCGTGTGATTTAAAATAATTCTGTCAACAAATGTTAACCCAGGTATCCAAGATGGCAGACAGTCACTCCAACATTTCAACTAACAATGAGTTAACCTTGCATCGGTATGGCTGACAATCATGTCCAAGATCTCTTGGAACGTGCAGCTGCAGGTGAACAAAGCCAGGAGCTGCGGCAGCAATTTCTGCAATTGTTTGAGGAAAAGCAACTGCAGCTTGAAGCATTGGTTTGGCGCGATATGTGTGCTAATCTAACGTCGTTATTGCCAAGTTTTATTTCAGTTTGGAAGAGAAGATCGTTTGTGAGACATATTAGCAATCGTGTGATATAAAATAATACTGTCAACAAAGGTTAACCCAGTAATCCAAGATGGCGGTCAATGGTAGTTCTTACGACAGTGACTGCAGCATTTCTACATACAACGGGGTAACCTTGTATCTGTATGGCTGACAGTCGTGTCCAAGATCTCTTGGAACATGTAGCTGCAGGTGAACAAAGCCAGGAGCTGCGGCAGCAATTGCTGCAATTGTTGGAGGAGAAGCAACTGCAGCTTGAAGCATTGGTTTGGCGCGATATGTGTGCTAATCCAACGTCGTTATTGCCAAGTTTTATTTCAGTTAGGGAGAAGAGATCGTTCGTGAGACATGTTAGCAATCGTGTGATATAAAATAATACTGTCAACAAAGTTTAACCCGGTAATCGAAATGACGGATAGTGGTAATTGTTACGACAGTCACTCCAACATTTCAACACACAACAAGGTATCCTTGCATCAGTACGTTTGCTACAAGTGTAGTGATTATGAATAACAATTAAAGGAAGTCATAAATGAGCGCCACGGATGTAAGTCGTGTTTTGGCGGGATATGTGTGTTAATGCAACGTTATTGCCAAGTTTTATTTCAGTTTGGAAGAGGAGGTTGTTTGTGAGACATTAGCAATCGTGTGATATAAAATTATACTCTCAGCAAAGGTTAACCCAGTAATCCAAGATGGCGGACAGTGGTAGTTCTTACGAAACTCACTCCAACATTTCAACAGACAACGAGCTAACGTTGCATCGATATGGCTGACAATCGTGTCCAAGATCTCATGGAACCTGTAGCTGCAGGTGAAAAATGCCAGGAGCTGCGGCAGCAATTGATGCAATTGTTGGAGGAGATGCAACTGCAGCTTGAAGCATTGGTTTGGCGGGATATGTGTGCTAATCCAAGGGTGTTATTGCCAAGTTTTATTTCAGTTTGGAAGAGGAGATCGTTTGTGAGACATATTAGCAATCGTGTGATCTAAAATAATACTGCCAACAAAGGTTAACCCAGTAATCAAAGATGGCGGACAGTGGTAGTTCTTACGACAGTCACTCCAACATTTCAACAGACAACGAGGTAACCTTGCATCGGTATGGCTGACAGTTGTCTCTAAGATTTCTTTGAACGTGCAGCTGCACATGAACAAAGGCAGGAGCTCCGTCAGCAATTGCTGCAATTGTTGGAGGAGAAGCAACTGCAGCTTGAAGCATTGGTTTGGCAGGATATGTGTGCTAATCCAACGTCGTTATTGCCAAGTTTTATTTTAGTTTGGAAGAGGAGATCGTTTGTGAGACATATTATCAATCGTGTGATAGAAAATAATACTGTCAACAAAGGTTAACCCAGTAATCCAAAAAGGCTGACAGTGGTAGTTTGTACGACAGTCACTCCATCATTTCAACAGACGAGGTAACCTTGCATCTGTATGGTTGACAATCGTCTCCAAGATCTCTTGGAACGTGCAGCTGCACATGACCAAAGCCAGGAGCTACAATATTACTCCTGATTAGAGATGTAGAACGCTTGGCTGGAAACCCATGTACATCTTGCGATCTAATCGAATCAGTACACAGAGTAGTTTGATTAAAACACATAACTTTAATAATTCCTAACATGTTTCTATGAATTCATACAAATTGGTAATGAAAATTTTCAAAATGCTAAGAAAGAAAGGCACGTGCTCCCTTAGGGTGAACGCTTTGTACCAACTTCATTATTAAAGCCGTGATATATGGATTTTAGAACAAAATTTCTTGCCTATATACGTCGACAATTGTTGATTTATACGCAGTGTTCATACCCAGTTAACTCCAACACTCCAATTTCCACACTCAAACATTACTTTCCTGGTATATTCCACTGTCACATGAACAATACCCAGCGTTTGTAAAAACACAAGGAAATTTGTTGGCGTACCCAAACGCTGCCTACATACCTATGACTATAGTAGATGGTCTGTGCCTGTGACCACAGATTACTACTTGTATGACAGATAATCAATCATAAGCTCCTGCCATCTGTTACACATTTCTGTTACGTATCACCCTAACCATAATTAAAATCATATGCACATATGTTTTATTACTGATATATATTTGGGAATAAAAACTGTAAGTAATAATAATACTAGTTTGCTTGTGCCCGGTTACATGGGCAAACTAGGCACACGCATTTCGGTAATTAGTGTGGAAGCTGCTTACAGAAACAATGTTGTAGCACAATGGAGCAACGAGTACCCACTGGCCTTGATCCAGAGTTGGTATGCAGCAATATACGACATGAAATTCTGTAGTTGTTATGGCTCGTAGCATCATCTTCATACCGAACTTCTAAATGCCAAGCCAGTTCACCATGTGGGAACAGCAAAGGGAAGTGCAGTGAAGGCAGTTCTGCCTCCATACTTTGCTCTAATTCTCCTACTGGCTGGTGCAAATTAGCGTCTCGTTCACCCCCACGTTATCGTCCAAGTAAAATGGCAGCCACCTCCCTACACACAGGCTCTCAACTCCCAGGGCTTACCAATCGAACTTCAAACACTTCTTGATTTCTTATAAATTCGTCAACTCAAAGGGACATTTCTATTAGATATAGTACACGCTGGATTGTTACCACTATTGCCCTTTCCAAGCCATCCGTAACACAGTGTCGCATATTTCCTTGTGCTTCCACATCACCATCGAAAATGTAGAAATAAACCCCCTGACAGTGGCATGTTGGTGCCGAAACATGTAAGAGTTGGTACCTAATATGAAGTGGGTTTTATTATCTATTTTGTTGTATTTTAATTAGTGCATTGAGCCGTGCTAGGTGGTAAGAATCGGGGGGGGGATCTCAGCACCCTGTATACCCCTGTCAGGCCGTTTGGGTGGCTGGGTCCCGGAAAGGAAATCTCCAGTGGGAAAGTGTTAGGAACGCCATGCACAATACAGAGAAAAGCCACAGGTTAGACAAGTACACAAATAATATATTCTAATACCACAAGGGTTCACAGTTAGTAATGCAGAAAGAATTACCTTGAAACAAACACGGCGTCTTCCGCCGAGTAAATACAAGCAAACAAGAATTCACATGAAGCTTAGCGGCATGCCCAGCCACACAATACACATAGAAATTATACACTCTATTCAAGCAAAACAACAGCCACGTCAAGCCAAACGGCTTCGATCTCCAGGCGAACACACCAGTACCAAATTACAATATTTCCTCTTACAGAATATGATATTCAACATCAAGTTACACGACCTGCACAATCACTGAACGTAGCAGTTCAGAAGCACAATGCTCCACAGCGAGGCACACAACCTTCGCTTCCCTTCGTATTCGCAATATTACGTAATTTACAAACTCACCCAACCAGTGCGTAACACTGCAGCAGGGTATGGCCAAGCAGCGTGCTTACCAGCTAACGTATTTCCCGAAACTTATCGACGTACTAGCGCGTCTCACCAGCTGACTCGCTAGAACGCCATATCACTGCATGGGCTTTGAACTCATACAAGATAGGCCAGTGCTCACAGAATTCGGGCACATTATACACTTGCCTCACAGCACGGATTCCTACAGAGCCGTACTATCCAGCAATACTCAACACCAATACATCGTGGCACCCACTGGACTAGAATACAGAGCAGTAAAACTAATACCAACACAAGCCCACAAGGCTTGTCCCCCAAGAGAGTTGGGGCCGGCGGCGAGTACGCGTAACACAGCGAAATGAAAATACGGAGAAAATACCAACCAGGTCCAACAGACTGAATTCACGACTTACGGTATGCTCGTACGCTGAGCCCCTCTCTCTCTCTCTCTCTTGGCTGGATCAGCTACAGTTACTACTTCATCCGGGCTTGTCGCCCCCTCAGTTTCACCACATTCTCTGACGTCCAGTCTCGATGCCAGCTCCAACGCAAGTTAGTCTCGGCAATACTTTCTCTGTCAATATGCTCACAAACAACCCCCCCTACCCAATCCGCCGATGACAGCAAGGGAATACGTGGACGGAAATTCCGGCAAGTCACCAGTTTAGTTCCGCATGGAGATAACCTTGAGACAAGCCCTCATGGCACAGCTCACTGCACACGTGACGGCAATATGGGCATTCATGTCTATCTATGCATTTGTGTTTTATCAAGTCACTCTTTTGAATGAACACCTTACTGCACACATGACAGCAATATGGGCACTCACCACAATGTAAATGTTCGTGTGTTTTAAGGGTACATTTACGAGTGAACGTCTTACTGCACAAATCACAGCAATATCGCTGTGCACCACCATGTGAACATTTATGTCTCATAAAATAGCTCTTTCCATTGACTGCTGCTATTGTAAGTGATCTTAATGTTCGTCTCGCTCCTCTTGCTACTGCTGTAATTGATTTTAATGTTTGTGTAGCTGCTAATGCTGCTGCTGCTGTAATTGATCACAATGTTCGTCTAATTGATTTTAATGTTCGTCTCACTCCTGATGCTCCTGCTGTAATTGATCATAATGTTCGTCTTGCTCCTGATGCTGCTTCTGTAATTGATTTCAATGTTCGTCTCACTCCTGATGCTCCTGCTGTAATTGATTTTAATGTTTGTGTAGCTGCTAATGCTGCTGCTGCTGTAATTGATCATAATGTTCATGTCACTCCTGATGCTGCTGCCGTAATTGATTTTGATGTTCTTTGTTGTGTTCTTCATTTTAAAGTCTCCATTTACAGTAGAATTCCTTTAATCTAAATGCTGATCCCCAAACATCCTAATAATTCTGCAGCAGAGGAATAGTCCCCAGTTTTGGAAGTCCTCCAGAAAAGCCACCAATTGTGTCTCTACATCAACTGATGTGTTATCTCCTGGTCCATTAGCTAATTCAGCTATGAAGACTCCTGACCAGCAGTCTCCTGGAACTTCAGCATCACTGTTGTAACTGAGAAGATTACTTGATAACGTTCAGTGCTGTTACAGCAGTGACGATTTCTACATCCTTATCAAGCACATTATGACAGTTCTCGAAGCACAGTACTCTCAGGTGTGACAAACATGAAGGCACTAGTGCCAACCATCCATTACTTACAAACACAAGATAAATGTAAACATTCAACAATACTGTTGCATCATGATCATATATTGTTTTATTTCACTTGAAGCACGACATATTTCTAGTGCACTAACATACCACATACATTACATAAAGTGCCCCGGGGCCGACGTCCAGTATGAAATACCCAGCGATCGAAACGCATCATTTTGAAATACAAAACCAAAGAGCAAATTTTCAACTCACATTCATACCAGACTGCCGGTCCCATTGCCAACTCGAACAACTCAGTGGACTAGATCTTCTCGACTGGCCAGCCCGTCGATGTTGGATCTGAAGTTGAAAACAAAAAGTAGTTGTAGAAGTTGCTGCTGTAATGTAAGTCAAAGTGAGAGTCCGGGCTTCAGTTGCCCCTTTACATAAACTCTCCGTAACCCCCGGACAATAACCCAAGGATAGTAATGAGAGGACACAAAGTTCGCAATGTGAAACTTCCGCATACGAACGACCTTTGAGCTGGCCCCGCGGGCACGGCTCAGTATTTTTTCCAATTATAGTGCCAGCATTCGAAGATCTATCCACTAATCCACAAGCAGCTCAAATTATGTTCTTACGCCCTTTGTCTTGATAGGCCATGTTTCTGGGGGTAACTATCTATACCACATCGTGATGTTCCCGTGTTAGTTTCCGTGAGTTTTGTAGCGTAATCTCATGTGTTAAACGACATATTCCTCAGTAGGATAACTATGCTTGTGTGTACCCTGTCAGCTAAGCTGACATAACCTAGTCTCTCTACGCGAGACTGCTCAGATTCTACTGAGATATACCCTGCCTCATTACTTGAGACTTTCATTAATTCAGTCATAACCTGTAACGCACACGAATAACATCGGACTTAGTTCACTGGCCACCTTGCCGGTTTACTGAACTAAAGTCTTCCCAACACATGCTGTGTCTAAACACACGTTTTTAACAATGTCATTACGATCTCGTACCCCGTTCCTCATAATACTGGAGCGCTGCCCTCATAGTTCCCAAGTGGATAATCTACTTTTTTGGAAATGTTCGTATCTAGCTAGCCTATGCCAATTTACTGTGTTACCGAGTAAGATCGTAGTCTTTTCGTTAATTTATAAACGTCAGCAAAACTGCGTCAGAAGTTTAGACGTCTCCTTGAGCATGACTTTCATTCCTGACCTTGAAGTCAGGTGTTTAGTAGCATCGTGTGGCTCGCTTCCAAAGTGTGGCTCACAGCAAACTTGAAGTCAGCTTTTTCACCTACCATACAAAAGAACTACAAGAAAGCTAAGCTTCTTACCACCAGGTGTTCGTAACCACTGGTTTCACCTGGGTTTTGGAAAACTGACGTCTTGCTAGAAACTTCTATACCTAACTCACCTGGCCAAATATTTTAAATAAACCCTCTTGTTTTCATTCAGTTCCTGTTTCAAATCTCCAAATTTCAACTACCATAATCTTCCGTAATTCAAAAAATCTAATATCCAGTGTGAAAGCTAGTTGTGATATGTGAAGGTTTAACTGCTGACCACTCGCACATTTTTAAATCTTTCTTGCACGCGTTCTTGAACTCTTGCCATGTCGCGGATTCAGTGTGAAAATGCACCTGAGTTATATAAAACGCTTTTGCGGGTTCAGCTAACCATAATACTGCAATGTGACAACAACCAGCCTGCTACCACATGCCTGTTATTGCTGCCCTGTCAGTAGTTACCAAAATTTCTTCAAGCGGGGTGGCGTTCCCCACGCCCGACCATTTTAGAATGAGGGATATCAGGGACAAGTCTTCATGCACTGTGTGCATCCCACTTGACATCTGCTCCCTTAATTTATGTACTTCGGCTTTCGACTCAGCTAATTCTTGCTTTAATTTTGTTGCTGATATAATACCTGTTCGGTACTGCCGAACTTTAGAATTCAGTCTGACGTTGCTTTGTTGTATCCCGAGAAGGCCGTATCATAGATATTGTCCTCAGTGTGGGAGCGGGTTTCGGACCTCGGGCTAAGAGTGGTGAACTGTAGACCGCTTACTCCAACAGACAACTCGTTCATGGAACTTAGAGTTGATTAGGAATAAATGAAGTAACAAAGTTACGGCAAAGTGGACTCGGGCAGTCGGTAATCTAGCCCGAACAGAATCCCCAAAAGTGTCTGCACTCGACGGCTGATTGCAGTAGAATGACATGTCTTACCTCTCGCTAGTATGTTCTCCTCCACATCAAGCTGAGGGAGGTCGTGGATAATTACTGTCCAGAGTCCTCTTACTCCCGTACCTTGTGCTACATGTGACGGTGCTTCAGCGTGATGAACAGTCATGGGGTGGACTTTGTCACGGTCACAGGTCGGGTTACAATGAGTCGTTCTACATGAGGCATCCATGCATGGCTCATAAAGTACAGTATGTGATACAGTCAGTGCACATCAAAAGTATACAGTACAAAGCACATCAAACAACCAAACAATTAATAAGCACAATAAGTCATATAAAACATAACCCTTAAAACATAATATTGGTTTCATATGCAACAACTTTTACTCTGTGCCTGTAAATTTATGTTGTCCTAGTTCCTACCTAGACAACCGTACGTGGTCACTAAAATACCAACGCTGCAAATCAATTTGTATAGTGCCCCAAGCCAAGTGGTAAGTTTGGGGCAAGCCTACTGTGGCCATAAGAAGCATATCCTGAAATTCCCACGGGTCAGGGAACAAATGGTAGCGATGGCTTAGTCGGAGGCTTCGCAATTGCCTAGGTATCAGTTACTCCTTAGGGTTTTGTGAGAGACGATCTGCGTAACAAACTTAACAAAATATTATATTGTCACTATACATACATAAATATACATGTAGGTTACACAAATCCGAAATATGTTTCTTGAAACACGTAGTTACGCTAATTATTCTGTTACAAATTTGTAAGTGTACGTTGGTTTCCTCTACGTTGGAATTAAGGTATGGATGTATTTGTAAGCATGTGAAGAGGGACATGATGTAATTTTATCGCATCTTGTCGGATCATCTGTAATAACAGTGGCAACTTGTAGTCGTAATGTATGGTCTTTTTAGGAATTAAGGATATGAAATGTAGGGTACTTCGATTTCGAGCAGTGTTAGCGTTTGTACTAATGTGAATGACCTTTATGATTGTGACGTGTACAAACGTGCTGGTTTACTATGAGCACAAGTCTGACGTGCACGAACACTTGAACATGTGTCCTTGTCAATACCTTTCCAAGTAAATTGCGAACATATTTTGCTTATGGTCTTAAAGACCCCTAAATGCCTGCCCAGCTGCGACTCATGAAAATAGGCGAGAACCATTGGTATCGCCACTGTTGGAACAATGAGCTTCGGGTCACCTCTTTTCTCGTGGCGACAATATAATATCCCCTTAGACAGAATGTAACCATCAACAATATCACACTTTTCCAGTTGGGCCACAATACCTGTTAATGTAGGGTCTTCCTGCTGTAATTGTACTGGCTCCAGGAAAGCAAGAGGGAATTCTGTGAGCTCTAGATGACAACCTGGTAAGCCGAGTCGGAAGTGGGTGAATCGAACATTCTAGAAAGTGTGTCCACCAAAATGTTTTGCGTACCGCGGACATGACGAACCTCAAACTTCAGTGCAGATATTTTTACTACCCATCGACCAATTTTCCCTAATTGGCGCGGGTGTGACAACAACCACGACAAAGCTTGGTTGTCCGTTTCAAGAATGAAGTCTATGATCTATGTATTTACGGAATTTCTCCATTCTGAATAGGACTGCCAGACATTCCAACTCATACGTGGAGGAAGCCTTATGTTCTTGCGCACTCAGAGTTCGGGAAAAATATGCAATGTGTTGCCGGACCCCGTTACGCTCTTGAGACAGTACCGTCCCCAAAGCAGCGCCACTGGCATCAGTCTGTAGTATATACTTGTCAGAAAAATGAGCCATTCCTAACACGGGGGGCTGTGAGAGGGCTCTTTTCAAGGCTTCGAAGGCCCCCTGTTGCTCTTGGCCCCACACAAATCTCATCCATTTCTCCCCACAGCATTGAATGGAGACACGTCATCTGCAAAACGAGGAATAAACTTGTGATAGAATTTAACCATCCCAATAAAGCGGGCAAGTCCTTTAGTGTCTTTGGGAATGGGGAATTCCCTAATAGGCCTCGTGCACTCGGGATTAATGCGGACGCAGCCTGGTGGGTCTAAATGTCCTAAGTGGATCTCTAGAGTCCCAAAGGCTACCATTTCGGGCTGAAGTGTCAACCCCTCCTGCCTGAGACGATCGAACACAAGAAGAATGTGCTCGAGATGTTCTTCGAAGCTTCGATATAAATGACCACATCATCCAAATAATGATATACGAACTCAAACGTGATATCCTGAAACACACGATCAAGAAGCCATGACAACACTTGGGAACCTGTCGCCAACCCAAAAGGCGCACGGGTATACTGGTACAGATTCCAATCAGTACAGAAAGCTATCAAGGGTTTTGAAGCCTTGGCCATTGGTATTTGGTGATTAGGTTTGATGTAGGTCCAAGGTGGTGAAATACTTGGCCTTCGCAAACCAATGTAACGCCGAATGAACATCGGGCAGTGGCACTGACTCAATTGAGATATGTTTATTCAACAACCTGAAGTCGACAACCACACGATTGTCGCCCCCTGGTTTTGACACCTAGAACAGGGGGCTCAAATAGTTAGACAAGGAGGGTTCTACCACACCATCTCTTAGTAAGGTTTTAATGTGCTCCCTCAAGTACTGCATTTTTGGCATCATGTCGTGCAGCTGTATCTCATACTCCATCAAATGGGTGAGCCAACGTGTCACTCAATACATCAGGATACTGCTTGATCAAACTTTCAAGTCGGGCTCTTTGCCTGGACGAAATTTTCCCGTTAGTACTTAGGGGAAGCGTGTGGAAAGGGAGCGGGTTAGCGAACATGACATATAATTACCCTGACGAAACCTGGTAGTGACCGATAGAGCAAACGCAAAATAGCACCTCTCTGCCCAGTTCCAGTACCATCCTAGTTTTAGAAATAAAATCGGCCCCCAAAATGGGTTGACTCCTAAGTATCCTGCTCACCAAAAGATCCATGTCCATGAAAACCCATGGATCTTACGGGGCACTTTAACTTCACCTACGATCTCCAAGCTCTGGTCTGAAGCGGTGACGCATATCACCTCGATCTCCAGTAGTTGAAGCTTGGGGTTCCCTCGCGTTATGCTTTGGAAGTGATCCAATGAAATTAGGGACCTCGTGGACCCCGAATCAAGCAGAACGTTAAGCTGCAAATTACCGAGCTGGGCCTCTAGCTTGGGGGCTGTTCCTATCACAACACCCTCTATCTTGCGGGCCTAGTCAGGACCGCAAGCTCTCCACAGTATATGCTACCTTACCCCTCTGTGACAGGCGCTGAAAACACCTACTTTGCGTATGTCCCGGCCTCCGACAGTAAAAGCAAACAACATTTTTTCTCTGCCTAGGTTCCTGCGCTCTTTTTTCCCCGACCCTCCAGGTTCACCACGGTCCGTCGGCGATTCTCCTACCGCAGTCGTTACTTCCAGAATGGGCTCTGCTCTCGATTGGTGTGCATGCGCGATATTCCTATTGCTAATCGTTCTAATTGTCAGAAGGAAGAAGGTGGGGCTGGAAAACGAAACGAGCATGCTGGGTAGGCGTGAGTCCCTCTACAACTCTTTCCACTACGTGTGCTTCGCTCTCACTGATACGGAGCAGCAAAGTTGCATCTTTAGTTGCCTGCACATAATTAGATACGTGTTCTCCTAATGATTGCACCCTCTCATAACTTGCTATTCTCAATTGTTACATCTCTCTTGACGATATGAAGTGTCCCAATGACCTAGAATGGAAATTCTCAAAGGTATCCCTGGTGTTAATAGCCTGAGTTACTAGTTATTCTTAATTACCCTTAACAAAAAATCAAATAAAAGTTTAACAACAGTGCCATCCACTACAGGGAGTTCCTTAAGCAGGTGACTTAACGGGCGGGGAAACCTTTGATAAAAATGCGGGGTAAACCTGCTGAATCCGCTGTCCTGATGGTGTTAGTTGCGCCGCCACCATCCCCGCATTCACTTGGGCAATTTGGGCTGCCAGCGTACCGACCTCCACATCAATCGCCCCCGTAACAGTACTCACTCTTCTGGTGTCTTGTCTGTCCTGCCTCTCATCAGGTGATGGGTTGTCTTGTGCCGAAACTTCCTCCTGCATCGTGTAGCTTATGTTGTCGTTCTCTTCCTTTTCCTGACCCGGACGATCGGTCATGTCCATCTTGGCGAGGTTGATTTCATTGCTGTGCAGCCAATCACATACTTGATACTTCGAGGTCGAGATGCCCGATGCACTGGGGTCCAACTCCATCAAATGCAGCAAGCATCCCCTCAGATGAGAGAGTCGAATCCGCAAGAGCGGCGTGAGCAGGGCCAATTCAGACTTCTGTTTCGTAATCAGGGCCTACAACTGCAATGTCTTGTTCACAGCACATTGTAAAGTTCTTCCACACTGAGTGCTTAGATTACGTAGATCAACCGGCAGCTTTTCTGCCACTACCGATCCGAATAATTTACGCAACGTTTGAACGTCACTGTCACTGCTAATCCCCTGGACAGATAGTTCATATTGTAACTCGTCTTTCAACAAATAGGGTTCATACTATGCAACACGGTGTACGTGTGTCCAGGTGGGTGTACTCTTAAGATAAGCCCCTACAGATTGCCCTATTCACTGGTCCAATTTGACAGCCTGCAAGACCACCTAAATTGTTCAGAATGCAACCACGCTCAAAAGCTACCACTTTACTTGCACCGGTCCTTGTGGAAGTTTGGTATGGGTGCAAGTAAAACATCACCATAACAATAACAACGTTTTTAATAAACCAACCCGGAACACATACAACATAAACACTTTGTTCACCAGCTCTTGTTCATGCTTGAACGCGTACGTACTTTTTACACTCCACGTACTTCAACTCAGAACATATACAGTGCCCGAATCTTTGTGGTACAGTTGCAGCTGCAAGACTTTGATTTTCTCAACTATCTTCTAGTGGACGGTCCCGAGGGTACGACGAGAGTGATCGGTAAGGAATCCATCTGAGGAACAGGTTGTAGTTTGGGGAGGAGGGAAGGGAACACAAGGATACCTTGAAATCAAAATCTCGAACCCAGTCCATGTTTCCGGGTTTGAGGCTCACCACGGCACAATACTGATTGCACACCCAGATGTCGGAATTTGAAAACGGCTGTTTATTTACGATGGGGAGTTGCCGATTCGCGGTGATTGGTGTATTCACCCACTTGCACTGTCGCCTGAAAGCTGTACATGTTTGCCACTCTTAGCAGCGGAACTGTAGCCATCTCTGTAACTGCCAGTAATTCGGCCAACTGACCGCGTTCAGAATTGCAGTTCTGAGAAAACTCGGTCCCTTTGTTGAATTCTCTGTGCAAATTCACTTCTCTGTCTGCTGTTTCTGATTGCTTCTTCAGTCTGTCCTTATTCTGTGCATGATTGCCCTTCCTGAGTGCTATATCAATGCAATAAGCTGTCTGTTCCAGTACAGTTGAACTGTGCTACTGTGGTCAGAACAGGGAACTGGGTGCTTTATAGCGGATCGACAGTTGGTCTCCATTCGATGTCATCTCCAGTTGGGACGGTGAAGCTGTAAGTGTGTTGCAAGTGTTCAGCGGTGTGCATGTCGCTGCTGTAGTCTGAATGTTGAACTGTGACAGCAGTATGCAGTGCAGTGTGACAGCACTGCACAGTTCGCAGT
>Ga0123355_10010732_pt1 | contig 14076 bp, 11 predicted proteins | sample TergutEmb28metaG_3_FD_89872 | JGI IMG/M metagenome (GOLD analysis project Ga0123355, IMG submission 89872) | Embiratermes neotenicus P1 segment gut microbial communities from Petit-Saut dam, French Guiana - Emb289 P1 | ecosystem: Host-associated > Arthropoda: Insects > Digestive system > Gut ... | reverse complement strand
TGGTTAGCGCAACGGGTCCCCACGGCCGTTAATCTCTGTTTTCTGAACCTGAAGCCGCTACTTTTTTATTCAAGTAGCTCCTCAGTTTGACCTCACGAGGCTGAGTGGACCCCGTTCCAGACCTACTACTACTCAGAAAATCTGGTAGTGCCGGGGATCGAACCCGGGACCTCTGTATCTGTAGCCAGAAACTCTGACCACTAGACCACAGAGGCGGTCTACATTGATTAACTAATTGATGGAAGTTCCGATTGCGCATTGCGAGTGCCTCTAGTTTTGCTCTATACTGAATGTGTCATGTGACCTTCCAGCTGGAATTCGTAACTATCAGACAGATTGAATATTCTTAAAAAACTAACCGCAAGATGTAAATAATTGATGAAGTTTTTCTCCAGTTTGTTTTATTATCACTAAACTTATGTAAGTTCTCATCACAAATTGCATAACTATGTTTTTAATTATGTACCGACTTTATAGCTTTCTAAGTGCGACTCATTAGCTCATATCTGACGTCAAGGCAGTGGTGGGAAGCGTCAAGAATGTGTGGCGTCATTAGAAACTTGCGAAAGACAGAAATTTCCGGAGTTGTCCTCAGCAACCGTCATGGGGAACAGGAAACTGCGCCGAATATGACGCACTGGCGCTGTCAGTTCCTACGTATTGCGCAAAAGGGACTAAAATTGCGTTCCTGGATTTGAATGCAGAAGAATAAGAAGGGGGAAGACGGGAAGAAAGGAGAGTGGCAGTGTTCGTGTAACGCTGCGTCGTGTCGCTTTCGCGTAACCAATGTTGCAATGGAAAGTCAAAATGCGTTTTGTGTGTGTATTGTTGGGCTACCTCAGTGTCAACAATACAAGAATACTGCATGCTGCACAAAAATGCCTTTATGTAGAATATTTGTCGCCGGCAAAATGAAACGTACTTCGGTATTCGTGTCAAGTGGCCGATATTTTGTCCGATTTTAATCAAATTTGGTGCTTCTTTGCAGATTTTCGTACCAGTCCCCAATATCAGATTTCACCACAGAAATCCGTCCGGCGGGAGCCGCGCTGGGACAGACGGACGTGACGAAGCTAATAGGCGTTTTTTTCGCCACTCTGCGGACTTGCCTAAAAATAAAACAAATTAGATCTAACTACCTGTACTTCATGTAATTTTTTTTTTAAACAATCCACAATCGACCTCTGCACATTCTGCTGACTAGTAATTTGTAGTTCGTAAGATTTAAATTTATTCCGGCCGCTGTCATTAATATCGCGGTTTTGTGCAACGTAAAGTCGTGTAGTTGGTACTTGATTTTCAATATTTCAGAAAAACCTCCTGCTTTCATCTTTAGGGTAGCTTCCTTCAAGATGGAGACAAAACGTTAGTTCGAAACGTCGGTGCGTGTGTGCCAGACTACAGGTGCGAGGTGTAATATCCCACAGTACCTCAGCCCTGAGTGTTACAGGACACTGAGAACGTCGTATTGGTCAAACAAACCCGGACGAGTAAAATTCTGTAACTGTAATGTTGTAACAACAACGTCCACGAAAGTATTCACATATTTTCAATTAGTAACAAAAACAAAGCAGTATATTGTTGCTTTGTTTACATTAGTTACTATTTCCTATATAATTTCAATTTCCCATGTAATTTCATTGATATATTTAAAATAAAATAAAATAAAATAAAATAAAATAAAAACCCCCGCCGAGAACAATAAGTTCCGAAGAATAAGGAGAACTAGGAGAAGGATAAGGAAGAAGATGTCAGAATAACCAACCCCGCATAAACTACTACCCCCAACATTGGTGCATATAAGATACCACACCTGCAGCCATAGTTTCCTCCTAAACCCACACCTACCCAACCAATAAGATCCACATCCACATTCACACCGAGCTACCTACAAATCCATTGACATCCCACCAATTTAGCTTAGTAATAGCACGCAGAATGATGATGAGATCTCAACATCACCACGCGGTTTAGGCATATTATATAAAACTCTTTTAGCAGAAAATTGTCAGAACCTGAAGATGGCCGCTATAGGTCGAAACATGTAGTTTTTCCTTGCTAATAAACGCCATCATTTAGCCATATTTTGTAGTTGTCATTTTTGACTGAATTAACCTCACCATATATAATAAGCCATTGTTTCAGCCGGTCCCATTGGCCGCGCGGTCTAAGACGTATGTCTTCGGCCGCTCGCCTGCTGAGATTGTGGATTCGAATCCCACCGGGGGCATGGATGTCTGTCTGTTGTGGGTGTTGTGTGTTGTCAGCTAGAGGTCTCTGCGACACGCTGATCACTCGTCCAGAGGAGTTTTACCGACTGTGGTGCGTCGTTGTGTGTGAAACAGAAACCTCAAGAATGAGGAGGCCCTGTCCCACGTTTGGCCGCAGCGCCACAGGAAAAAAATACCCACTGTTTCTAATTAACCCTTCAGACCCCAGTGGTTATTTCATGCACCGCCACGCTTAACGTTAAAAAATTCTGCATTTTGCGCACATGATGTGTTTCTGTGTTTTGTATGGATCTCAGAGCCATCAGCGATTTCTTGATGCTTATAGCCGAAACGGCGCTTCTATACTAGGCGGTACGAACTTCGCCTTTAAATATAATTCAGGTTAATCTTAGTCTTTAACAGTTTAAAGAACAATGTCTGCAGATTTTTCTTTGACATCGACTAAACAAGTGAACAGTAGTCTGTAATTACTGTTGTGCAGGCTTGGGAAGGGATATCGCAGGCTAATAATGCGTACTAATTAGACGGGAAATTTGTAAGGTTATATATACGTTGCTGGAAATGGGCCGGCATTTTATTTATGACGTCGCTGTCAATTTTTAAATTATACTGAAGTTGTGTTTTTCGTTCATTGTCGTCTACTATGCGACATATCAGTGATTCTAGGTTGAAGAAATCCAACGAGATGCAACAGTATGCAGATATTTATTTACTGCTAAATTACTCTACATGTTTCGGGCGTCCATCGTGCCTATCATCAGGAGTACATAAAACTGTAGTTACTGCAACTACACTTTTATGTACTCCTGCTGATGGGTGTGATGGACGCCCGAAACATGTAGAGTAATTTAGCAGTAAATAAATATCTGCATACTGTTGAATCTCATTGGATTTCTTCAACCTAGAATTACGATGCACGGAACCTTACTTACTTACTCCATGGTGCAGAGTCCTTCTTGAGAATCTAACTGGTTTGCAGCTAGTCAAGAAACTCCCCGCATTTCACGGAACCCGAAGGTTCATTACCGCACTCACAAGCGTCCGCCACCTGTCTCTATCCTCGGCTAGCCCAATCCAGTCCATATACCCACATCCCACACCCCATCCTAATATTATCCACCCATCTACGCCTAGGTCTCCCCATTGGTTTCCTTCCCTCCGGTTTCCCCACCAAGGTCCTAGACTCTCCTCACCCATACGCGCCACATGCCCAGCCCATCTCATTCTTCTCGGTTTTATCACCCGCACAATATTGAGTGAGGAGATGCACGGAACCACGAATGTAAAATATCAGTGAATTTGTAATGTGCAATTTACTTATAAGGCAAGGAAAATTGTGGGTGTTTCGAAATAAGGTACAAAGGAGTGATTTTGGCTTGCAGTAATCGGTAAAGTTTGATATTGAGCGGATCCATTCTTGTAAGATATGATGCCGCCTCAGCAGGCTAATTGGTTCTCATCCTTTCGAGATAACGTGTCACAGTGTCTGCAAGGGTTGAAATGTCGAAGAAGAACAAGAGACTTCGTGTTTTGTACAGGCCGCACTGATTCATTATTACCGACATCAAGCAGGTGAAGGTGAACTAAGCATGCAGTTCAGAGGGGGGACAACGAGAAATGCATACAAAAATTAGGCGAAAGCTTCTTGGAGAACGGCAACTAGGAAGACCACGAGAGAGTAGGAATGATACTATGCTTATTTTCGTCTTTTAAAAAAGCACAAATTTATAATTTAATTAATCGTTTTCAGTTGTAATTTTATATTAAGGTTATTATCTAATATCACTGAGTGTCATATCTCGTTGTGGCTATACAGGGTGTCCCACTCGCTACCGAACCCGACATTTCTTTAATAATTCTAACACCAATAAAGATATTGCAACGAAATTTGAACAGGATTACGTTCGTTGTGTGAGAAATGAAGAGGAATGTGTCTGTAGACCGCTTCAAATTTCGTTGCAATATCCTCATTAGTGGTAAAATTATTAAAGAAATGCCGGGTTCGGTAGCGAGTGGGGCATACTGCACCGCGATAGCACAGCGGTTAAGGTGCTGTGCTACAAATCGGAAGGTAGCTGGTTCGATCCTGGCTGGTGTCAATGGATTTTTCATTCATATAAAATTCTTCCGATAGCACTATGGCCCTGGGGTCGACTCAGCCTCTAACAGAAATGAGTACCAGGGGTATTTCCTGGGGGTAAAGGCGGCCGGTGTGTAAGGCTGTGACAACCTTTTCACTATCTTGTGCCGTTGTCACGAAATCTGGGAATCTTAACTTCCTGGAACCCTCTGGGCCACTCCAGACCTGTAATGGGACTGCTTTACCTTTGCCTTTTTTTACCGGCGATGGAAAATCAATTAACCTTCAGGCACCATGCATCCTATATATAGGACAGGCGTACCGCTACTCCCCAGAGTGCGCTTTTTATATATTTAGGCAACAAGTATATTATTTCATTTTTTTTTAACTTTCACCATCTTCGTTTATTCCTCCACAAAATGTCGTGTATTTCCTAATGTTACCCTTCTTGGTTCATAAAATATTCACAGTGTACATAAATGTTGTGCTAAACTGTAAATGTCCAGCTCCAGGGCCAAAGGGTTAAACATACGATGCAAATTGCAGTACAGTTGTTGGTACTCGCTGATGTGGTATTTGCCTGGAAAGTGTTCACATCTTAATATTGCAAGCACTTTCAGTTTCTGGGTAAGTTTAAACAGTGCTGTTATTAATGTCGCTGGCTAGGGGTCGCGCAGATGGATATAAATTTCGGCAATGACTGATCTTTTCTGCTTCTCTCTTTGACAGTATGTGTATACATATGCCAGGGTACACCTGTGGATATGGGCGGTGTGCCTTCTGACCGCATCTTAACTGCGAGGTTCTTAGGCACAGAGACAACTTTACCTTACAATCCTACTGTCTTTACCATTCATTCTAAATGTTCCGTATTTTTAACCTTCATCGCACTAGGTCAGGGATGTCGAACCTATGGGACGCATGCACAAAATGACATGCTAAACTCCTAATTCTCGTATGAAAACTAAATTAATTGTAAATCAAGGGCAGCAAAGAGATAATGGTGATACAGGCTCAACTTACTCAGTCTGTTTAATTTTACTTTAATATGTAAATAGAATCGTATGTATTGGTTTTGCAGTTTATCATTTCTCTTGTTATTTTATAGGAAACACGTGTTAATTATTCTGAATTAAACTGTCTCAACACAGTTTAAGAGATACTTAATCATGGACTAAAAATGGCACCTAAAATTCCTCCAGCTGCCGGACCCTAAACAATCCTACAGCCATTTTACAGGTCTTTAACCTTATAAAATTTTGACACTGAGTCTCCAAACGCTTCGCCGTGTCTGTCCTAGGTAAACAGTGTCTAATGTTAATGGCTGTGTCAGTGTGTTCCTTCTACTGTTATTCCTGACATCAACAGTAGTAGCCGTATCCTGCCAACACGTCACTAGCTGTTACTATTCATACATGGGGATGAACTAATGTAAAAATTTCTGGCGGTTTGCCCCACACCCCCGCGCCCACCCCAGCCCCTTTATTATTTTGTCTTTTGTTGAGAAGTTTCCCCTTCCCCTGCAACGACTCCTCGTAATAACAGCTACCCTTTGTTTACGATTTCCCACTCTAACCCCGGCATACTTTTGCCCGAGAGGCATTATGAAGTTCAATTCGTTCCACCTGGAAGGCGAAAGAACGAAGACGTTCTCCTTTTACGACGATATTGGACCTAAGGATCCGGAACAGTTCCAAATGACTGCTCAGAAATGTAATATATCTTCTATTAGTTGTTTTGTAGTTCTAGCATATTGGTACTTTATTAGAGTCTTCAGCCATTTGAATCCAATATCTTTTTTTTTTTAATCTGAAAACGCAAAGCTGTAACTAGATGTAAATCTCCTCTTCTCACGCACAACCTGAAGCAGCCTGTAATATTTGCCCTAAATAATTACTCTAGGACATTTGACACATCGGGTTGAATGGAATTAGAAATTCATGATTTGATTGACTTATCACACCGGGGGCGTGGCTGTCTCTCTCTTGTGAATGTTGTGTGTTGTCAGGTAGGGGGCTCTGCGACGAGCCGATCCTTCGTCCAGAGGAGTCCTACCTACTGTCATCAGGTCCATCATTAACCTAGAATGGGTTCTTATAAGAGGTCAGACTAAGAAAGAGGGAAAGAAAGAGTGTAATAGTTAATACGTCTGACTAAGCCTATGATTTCCATTCTATTTTGTGTGATAAAAGAAAGTTCAAAAGTTTGAATGAAATTTTCTCGGCTGATTAGCGGCCAAAATTCGGAATACAGTATAGACGCTTCGGCGATTGAATAATTGTGGGACTAACGTTATTAATATCGCAGATTGGTCTGTGTGTACGTGCGTATTGTGTGTGTGTGTGTGCGTGTGTGCGTATTGTGTGTGTGTGCGCGTATTGTGTGTATGTGTGTGCGTGTGTGCGTATTGTGTGTGTGTGTGTGTGCGTATTGTGTGTAGATACACGTCTTATATCTCATGCACCCTCAGACGTTGTAATCTAGGAACCCACCAAGGCGTCAATCTGCCACCCACTCTGAATGTTGCTTAATTTAAACCGGATATGCTTTTCGACAAGCTTCTTCTTATTCCGCAGCTGACCAGCTCAGTGTTACTGCCAGATTCGACAGTCCTCCGTCTTGCAATAAGCCGGTACAAGTCGGATCTCAAATGTCTAACGTGGCGGTCTCTGATTGCTTATTTCATTATATCGGTTACGCACCGAGACAATTAGATGCTTACTGTGTAATGGGGGTTTTAGTGGTATGTGTGCAGTTCTGAGTATGTCTTTCTGCACTGGGTGAAGAAACTGCAGCGCCATGTGAACACACGTGGCCACGTGGCGGCCCCGCTGAACGTCAACAGTGACAGTATCTCTGTTGTTTTGCAAGCCTAGCCGTACAACTGGAAACCCATATTTGTATGTCTGCATATCGACCGTTATTGCTGGGAAAATAAAGTGTATTTCGTGTTTTGTGAGCGGAATGCAGGACAAAATCACAACCCAAAATAGGTACAAATCCATTGAAGATTTAGAGTTCAAGTATTTGAGAAAGACACTAAAAAATTCAAAATTGTATGGAATAAAAACGGTTTAATCTGGGGGAATGCCTGCAACAATTTGATCCTGTATCTTTGTCGTGCAATTTGCTGTTCATAAATGTGAAGATTAAAATATACTGAATTACAGTTATCTGTGTTGTATTTATTGGTGCGTTCGGCTCTGGGACCAACACATCATCCTGCACAATGGGTACCTTGTCCCATTCCCGGGGATAGAGCGGCCGAGGCGTGGCGTTCACCACCCATTCCCATCCAGCGCCAAGGTTGAAAAAAGAGTAGAGCTATAACTCCACGCCCCCCTATTGGCCTTCATGGTCTGTTATAGGGTGTGGTGAAATTTGTCTTACTTGTTGGTGTATTACTTTTCCTCACGGCCGCGGAAGAAAATAAGTTACGGGTATTCGACAGTAAAGTGCAGAGGAAGGTGTATGGGTCTAAGTGGGAGGAAGTAACAGGAATTTCGAGGAAATTGCTCAATATGGATTTTTTTATGTTTGTATTCCTCATCAAATATTATTCGACTGATCGCGGGGGGTTGGCATGTATGGAACGAAAAGAAACGTTTGCAGGGTTTTGTGGTGAAACCTGGATAAAATATACCACCAGGAGAACCTAGGCACAGATGGAAAGATAATACTAAGAGCAACTTTTTTTAATTCTTGAGGTTAAAAATAGGTGGAGTTACACTTCTGTTCCCCCCCCCCCATGCCTTTTGGCATGCACAGGGACAACGTTACTACTCGCTCATGATTTCTCAATGTATTGTATACTTCACGGAACCGCAGGGTTCCATGAAATTTGGTGACCTTTTACCAGTCGACTGAAGATTTGACAAGTTTGATTTTATGGCACAGGAGGTCCGCTTACCAGTTACTGGTCATGTTCCGCGAGCCTATCAACCGGGCCTGTTTCGTTGTAACTTACTGTCTGCTTCTATTCAGAATCTGCAGTCCTTGATTATTTACACCCTCGTTATCACTCTCTTTCGGACTTCCTCTATTGCAGTCTCTTGAAATCGAAAGGGCACACCATCCCTTCTGTCACTTCTAGGTAATAACCCATGGGGAGGCACCACGTCTCACCCGCGGCACTTGATTGCCCACCCAGCAAACATTTCCCACAAGCCCACCCACAGGCCCACCCGAGGACAGGACGGGATGATCAGCCCTCACAGAAGTACTGGTACTCACTACGTCTGTAAGTACCACCTAATTCATTGGTGACTCCGTGATAAACGTGTGGCATTTTACGAAGAATATAAAGTTAACTCTTGGGTAAGTTTCGTGTGCGTTAGTTATGAAAAGGTCCTCAAAATTAGTGCAAATTACCTGTGACCAAAATCAGTAGGAATTACGTCTGAACATCAAATTATGAAAGAGGGTTTGACTGTGAAATATGAATTGAAGAATTTACATGTAATATATAAATTTGTTGTGAGAATACTGGCAGTCAAGTCTTATTCCTTGTATTAATTTTGAATATAAAATAAACATTTTGTGAGAATGCTGACAGTCGAGTCTTGTTTCTTGTATGAATTTTAGTGAAGTGAAGACACAAGTCTGGTAAGTTTTTGATGCTGGGTGGATTGTTATTTGGTATCAGCGTTTCTAGTGTGATTTCTGTTTCTTCCTTCAAATTATTTTAAGAAGAGGGAGGGAAGTGATCTGTAAGAAATTCCCGACGTCAATAGAGATTACGTCTAATTCCAGTCAACACACATTACGTCTGATATACATCTCTGTACTTGCAGCAAAGCGTGAAGAGAACTGTCTGCCACTAAAAACTGGAGACGGGCATACAGCATAGAACACGATAACTCTCGTGTCAAAGCTGTTGCCGGTTTGTTTCATGTCTCTTGTCTGTGATGAACCCTGTGGAGGTCCTTAAAAGTCAGTGCACCGTGCGTTTGAAATAAGGCTGCGTAAATTACGTGCAACAAAACCCAAAACTGAAAACAAAAACGGACACGCGGTGACAGACTGTAGGAATTAAAGTCTGGCAGATGAATCGACTGTGAAGCAGTTTTGTTGCTGAATATAGAATAGTAGACAGTATGCAGGTTTCAGCTGAAATGTATTAGTGGAAACTTGCCGATAACGTGCAGGAAGAAGTTTTGAGGAGAGACAACGTCAGAGACTATGTGCTGGAGAATATCGTTGTGAGCGTGGGGGGAATGGGATTGGGAAGAATTCAGCGAAGAGAGTGATTGAGTACGTTATATTGCGCTTAAAGAATACGTTTATGTTAATCATTGATAGTGTTATCTGATTCTGAGGTGTGCCACCCCGTTGTGTGTTTAAACTATATGGTGAGGTAAGTTCAGTCAAAAACACAATAATACATATACGGCTAAATGATGGTGTTTATTAGCAATGGAGAGACTACATGTTTCGGCCTATAGAGACCATCTTCAGGTTTGACAATTTTCTTGATAAAAGAGTTTTATATAATATGTCTAAACCGCGTGGTGATGTTGAGATATCATATATACTATATATATATATATATATATAGAACTCTTTTAGTAAGAAAGTTTTCAAACCTGAAGATGGCCGGTATGTGCCGAAACGTGTAGTTTGTCCATTGCTAATAAACACCATCGTTTAGCCATATTGTATAGTTGTGTTTTTGACTGAATTTACCTCACCATATAGTGTTATCTGATGTGTTACTGAATCCAGCTAAGTGCATATACCTGCAACCCTGCCACTTTTAATTCTGTCTGTTTCCACCGAATGCACAGTCATTCTGCCTTCTTTAAGTATTCGTCATCTATTAGTTACTAATGACAGAATAAATTGCGTTTTTTACGTCTTTCAATGCCTGTACATTTGAATAGACTAAATGTAAATGTCAACATTGTATTGTTTGTAAGCATCGGTGTGACAAGTCGATTTTAGAAGTATTGAGCCTGAGGATGTTGGAGACTAAGGAACTGAGAAAGGTACAGTACATAGTCCTGAGAGGGACGAAAGGAAGGGAAGCAGGAGGAAGTAGCAAGTGAAGAGCTTCATGATTTGTACTTCTCACTAATATATTATTCGGGTGATAAAATCATGAACATAGAATATGGCACGTGTAAGGGAAAAGACAAGTGTGTGTAGGATTTTGGTGGGGAACCCAGCAAACAAGACCACTTTTTAAGACCTGAGCGAAGGTAGGAGGATAATATTAAAATAGATGTTAGAGAAACAGGATGGCAGGTTATGGACTGGATTTATCTAGCTCAGGGTAGGAACAAGTGGTGGGCTTTTGTGGAAAGGGTAATGCACTATGGGTTCTGTTAAGTGCGGGGAGTTTTTGGCTAACTGAAGGACTGTTAGGGTATTCTAAAGCAGTGTTTCTCAACCGCCGGGCCACGGCTCGGTGCCGGGCCCTGGCATCAGTTGTACTGGGCCGCGAGAGATTCTTCTGGAATTTGTCATTTTAGTTTTCTAAGAATTTTTCGTGAATAAATATTTTATAGTGGAAATATTCTGAGAAGAATAATATTCGTGAATGTGTCGAAAAGCTCAGACCCAGATGCTGGCCTGAGGAAACTACAATATGCTACAAGATTTCATTAGTCAAGTGATTGATAACTGATTTAAAAGTAATTTTATATTTGTCAACATGCCACACCGTATACATAAGTGTACGAATTCTCTTTATGTTTATGCTATAATTAATTATTAATACTTATGTAAGTTTAATGTATGAACTTAAAAAAATGGAAAGGTATTTGCCAGTAAATTTGTTGGGACCGGGCCCTTGTCTTATGAAAAAAGGGTTTAACGGGCCGCGGTCTCACAAAGGTTGAGAAACACTGCTCTAAAGGACTGTGCTGCGTGGAATTAGTTAACTCAATCATCTGATCTTAAAACTGGTGGTTATAAAGTTAAGTTCTGAAACTGGGCTACTAAATACATATTGGTTTGTGGTTTGAAACTCCTGCATCAAGCGCACTCCTTGACCTTCACCTTGCTCATACAAAAAGGTCAGGTTCATAAATAAATATTACATTTGGACGCGTGAATGGGAACCATAGAAAGTGATATGAAAAGGAAGACGAAACTTTTTGTCGGCCTAAAATGCCTGAGACCAGTGAAAACGCGCGATATAATGTATGAGACGCGTTGTCTGTGCGACTCACTAAAGGACTGTGGAAATGAAGCTGTTAGACATAACTTTTCTACAGGATGGTTACATATGATCAAAACTTCAAGCATTAAATCTTATTGTTATTACAAATTAAATTCCATAACATGCATTGCAGCCTATATTAAAGCTCTATTTAAATAATTCCGTCGATCACATGTGACGTTTATAGTCGCTTAGGCAGTCAAAAACTATCCGATTTTTATGGCCATCTAAATTTAACTTCAGTGTTGACAGTAGCCTGCAGATGTTCTCCCCTGAACGAGGCGAATGCAGTCCCCATCGTCACACTATTTCTCCGTCATCTGTTTTAATATTATTATCTCGCTTTCGCCTACGTCTCCCAAGTGGCCACTTCCTTTCATTTTTTTTTAACTAAAATGTTACACTTATTTCTTGTCCCTTCCATTCTTGCTACATATCCCACCCATCTAATCTTCCACAATGTAGGCTGTAAATGTGTATACTGAAAATATTGTCTTGCCTCTTATTTCGTGTGTTTGTAAGTACGACACTCGGTTTCTTATTTTCAGTAGATAAAAAATGCGTCTGAAAAGATAATCCAAAAGAAAGTCAGCAGTATTTTGTGGTATGGCAGAATGGTGCAATGGAAAATGCATGACATATGTTTGCCACGTGTCTGTCCAGTCTCCGTGTTGCTCTTGCTCTCATATACTTCAAATCTGCCGTATTTTCAGTTTTGTATGAGAGGGACGGTTTCCCGTGTTGAGTGGAGACCATACTTTGAGGGAATTGGAAACTTGGTCACTGTCGCTTAACTTTGTTAACTGACGCACTTAAGAATACAATGTTTTGTGGTCTTTACTCTTCTGGGTTGTCACGTGCCGTTTGTTGGTAGTTAGTTGGCCTTCTTAATCCTTGAAAATAGGACCAATAGGCTGCCCAGAAGCATCGGTAACTTATTACGAACCGACGATGCGTAACGTCTCACGAGAGGGAAGACATCAACCGACCACGACAGTAGTCCGAAGACTCGCAATACTTCGTGAATTTTTACGCAAATATATTTTAGTAATAAACAAATCAAGTTACAAACTTACAAATTTTGTTCAGGAGGTTATAGTTTCAATTTCGGCCCGGAGATAGGCTGCTCTGAATTTGTAAGTCCCTGAGAAACTGCTGCCATAGTTTGTGAACTACTTCGTAATCACTTTCTCCTACAGCCCTTCACTGCGTAGCTGGTAACGATTCTTTCCTTGTATATTATGAATCAGGCACAGCGCCATTAAATAAACTAAGAAGCTATCGAGGTAGTATGCACTATCCCTTTTTGCACCCCTGATGAGGAATAGAACCTTAATTTTGTTATTAAGCTATAATTTTGAAGTATAGCTATTCTTTACGCGAGCCTCTATTCTTAATCGGGATACAGCGCTGTAGCCCACAAACTAAAAGTGCGCGGTGCTCCATCTTTGCACCTGCTGAGAAGGCACCTGAGACGATGATAGGAAAGCTATTCTTCACGTCCGTCTATGCCTTGTCTACCTGCATGAGGCAAAGGATACGCCTCTCTGATTGATAGCTGCAGCTCTTCTTCGAGGGATGAGTGAGGAGGAATACAGGTGGCGGAAGGCAGTTGATATTTGAATGAAAACAAAAGTAGAAACGTACAGGCTACTGCGATGAGGTATTCACATTTTCAAAAGACGTTCTTTACGAGTTGGAGCGTCTCAACAGCAGCGTCCTTCCCCTTAAAAATGCGGACACTAACTTATTTCTATAAAACTACGGTATACACATGTAATGTATTGGGACTAGTGTTTAGGCAAGTGAGAGATGATGTGTGTGTGTGTGTGTGTGTAGATGACTGAGAACGTTACACACCGTGCAACTGAGTGATTCGAGTACTTCAGTGTTGTAAGAAGGGAATGGGTGAACACGTCGGGTTTTAAAATGAATATATATATATATATACATATATAATTTTAAGACACAAACTAATGAAATGCACATTTCCTAAATTAATATTTAATTTTTAATTTGTCTCTCCTATTCACCAGACTGCTCACACCGATGCATATGAAACATACCGTACTGAATATAAAACTGTCTCCCTGAGGATGAATCCAAGAAGTTCGCAACATGAAGGAAACAACAGAAATTAAAAATTAAATATTAATTTAGAAAATTGTGCATTTCGTTGCTTTGTGTTGTGTAATTATACGGCAACGCACGGTGCAAAAAAAAAATGAACTAACACACTGAAATTGTACTCTTTTATTTAATGTTTAGTGTCAATGGAGACTGTATTGCATGCTGTTTTATTTTTTAACCAGATAGGCAGTGGATGTATAGCGCAACATTGAAGCGCGTTCGTGTAACCATTGTTGTAGTGGAAAATAAGTTAGTATTACATATTCTGAGTGTGTGTTTGTAACCTTTGGCATCCAGTATGCAAGAAGCATGCGCCATATTGTCATCCGTGGCCTGTCCGGTTCTGCCGTGTTTGTCCACATTATGTCACAAAAGGCACGACTTTCGGTGGGGGGGGGGGGGGGGGGACGAGGTTTTGAAACAAAATTTGGTTGTTTTTTTTCTCTCACAATCTTTTTTTTTATCTTTTT
>Ga0123355_10010731_pt1 | contig 14077 bp, 15 predicted proteins | sample TergutEmb28metaG_3_FD_89872 | JGI IMG/M metagenome (GOLD analysis project Ga0123355, IMG submission 89872) | Embiratermes neotenicus P1 segment gut microbial communities from Petit-Saut dam, French Guiana - Emb289 P1 | ecosystem: Host-associated > Arthropoda: Insects > Digestive system > Gut ... | reverse complement strand
GGTTGCGATGATAGAGGTTCATGAAGAAGGCACAACCGCAGCGGCTGTCACCATGATGGATGTAGCCGCAGAAGGCTTGCCACCAGAGCCGGATATAATCTTTGAAATGATATGTAATACCCCCTTCGTGTTTGTGCTTCATAGGCGCACAACAGATGGGGATAGGCAGGTATTGTTTACTGGGGTTGTAAATCAGCCATAACCCCCGTACTAGGAACGGTCGAAGCCAATATTAAATCACCAATACTTGGAATAATATTGCCATATTATGACTATCATTATGTGTAGAGGTAAGTATCTCAGTGCGAAACCCATGCATAGAGAAATACACAAAGACGAAATGAGGTTTATATGGCAAAAACTGTAGCGTACTCACTTTCCCAAGAAGCAGCCCTTCCAAAACCCCACTGGACTGATATTTTGTCCTTCCTTGGCAATAGAGAGGCAGAAAAAATCGACCCAAAGTCCCTTGAGCTTAGTCTTGAAGATGTACAAATTGTAGCAGCCCTAAACGATGCTGCTGGCGAAATGGCGTATATACATAGCTGTTTCGACCACATTACCGAAGAGCTGCTAATTGATTGTCTAATTTACGAACTTAAAGCTGTTTCCCTACGCCATAAGTATTTCTTGGGTCTTTGCAAGGAAAAAGGGATAATCAGCGGCAACCCAGCTGTGTAGAGGGAGGGATTCTATGAGTTCGTTTATGTGGCTAATGATGGCACTTGGGGCTGGATTTCTGGCGTATTTATTATACACCCGCCAGTTTGGCTGGGTGCTTAGGGTTATACGCAATATGGCAATAGGCATAGCCGGGATGTTGGTGTTTAACATGATGCTTGCGGGCTTTGGGCTTAGTGTTGGTATCAACGCGGTTACGGCACTGGTTGTTGGGCTGCTTGGGGCACCGGGGTTTTTGCTGCTTTATGCAGCTTCAATGATGGTAGGGTGATGGTGGGTAGGTGGTATATTCGCCCTTTAGGATGTCATTTTGGTAAAACCTGTCACCGGCGTGATGATGTCATTTTGGCCAAAACCAGTAAAGTAACGCTTTACCTACGCACCGTAGTACCCATCAATGACTTCCTTAACCACCCGCGCCCAGTCGATTAGATTCTGCGGGTTATACGACACGGTACTGATATCCTTAAGCACAAACTCGTATGCGCAGCCATATTTATGACATAACTCTATAATATTAGTAATCTCCTTGCGTGTGGCCTCCTCGTCAAAGGTACCGGAAACATGTGCCGGGTTGGGCTTATGGGCAAACACATAGTCTTTACCAATTTGCTGTGCGCAACTTTCGGCATTGGCCCATGGGCTTACGCCGATTTTTCTTAGGTTAGGAATGGTCTTAAGAAGGGGGATTTTATTATCAAGTGCCTCGCAACAGCCGTAGTACACAAGGCCAAACTGTGCCATCAGCGGCTTTGCGTAGTTAAGTTCAAACTCTTCAAACATCGCCGGCGAAACTTCTGTAAATAATTGCGCCATGCCTCTGTACCATGTGTTTTTTATGGTGGCAGGGGCATTTTCAAATTCGGATACATATGGCGGGGTGCAGTGTAAGTGAGAGACATCGTTGTCAAATAGGCCAAGGTTCTCCATTTGGTCAATAAGTGCCTGTGCGCATTCTGTAAATTTCTTTATTATTGTATGGGTAAACTCCGGCTCAAAAGCTAAATCTGCCAGCACCTGCATCACACCACGGTATCTTGGGATACGATCCCACGGGGCATGGTAAAGGTATTCGCCTTGTAGCCTAACAGGCAAAATACCGTCAAGTATGTCATTTGCAAGGGCGAGATTTTGCTTGTCAATCTCCGGGAATGCAGTCAGTACAGGCTTATGCAGTGCCTCTACTTTTTCTATTGTGTCAAGCTGGTCTAGGTAGCTGTGGGAGTTTATATTGTTCTTTTCGTCTTTCACAAGCAAGTGCTCTTTGATTTCGATGCCCATGCCAGTGGAGGTGTAGTGCTTTGGAATGTTTAAGACATTTTCGACGACCATGTCCCCCTGGATATATTGCCAGCGATACAGGGTTTGCCGGAAGAAAAACTCCATTTTCTTTGCAAACTCGCTTTCACACTGGGAGGCAAGATTGCCGCCAATATCCATTTCATGCCACGGAACCTCGTAAAGCCATACCATTGGGCGGCGAGGTTTTAGGTCGTTGATATCCTGGCCTCTTTCATAGCGTTCTTTTTGGACCGGTAATGCTGCAAGTTCTGCATACTTTTTTGCAAGTTCTCGCAAAATTGCTTTTTCTTTTGGTGTTACGTTCATATGTTTCACTTTCCCTTCCTATTATATATGTTATTTGACCAAGCTTTATATATGATGCTGAGTTTACAAGCGGAGTTTAACTTTGTAAACGCAACTTTTGTATGTTTTTAGGCGAAATATTCCCCTCCATCGGCCCAAAAGCCGCTGTATTTAACGCTGCCGCCGCCGAGGCTTGCTTTGCACAGTCTTGCAGCGAAAGGCCATCAAGCATCCCACAAAGAAATCCTGCATCAAAGCAGTCGCTCGCACCTGTTGGGTCAATCACTTCTACTTCGTACACTCCTATAGAAAAATCCTCGTCACGTGTGATAATCCGGCAGCCATTACCGCCGAGTTTTAACGCAATCACTTCCAGACAAGGGTTTTTGAACAACTCGAGCGCAGCAGTCTCGACGGTATCCATGCCCGAGATAGCCAAAAGTTCGTCATGCCCCGGCAGCAAAACAGAGCAGATTTCTATAATAGGTGCAACCAACGCACCAAGCGACAGCCCGCCCAACAACTCTGGCCTAATGTTAGGGTCAAAACTAACGCGCGCGCCTATGCTGCGAAATAGTCCGGCAGTTTTATATATCTCCCGACAAAAATCTTCATCCGACATCAAAGAGCAGCCCATTACATGAAAAAAACCAGGCAACGGCTTTGAAATACCAAAGGCAGCAATATCACCAACCAGTGAGCATGCCGCAACCGCCGGGGTGCCTTTAATATGAAAAATAAAATCCCGTTCCCCGGCAGAATCATACGCAACAAAAGCCACTGCTGTTGAGGCATTTGCCGCAATACTCACCAGCCGCGTATCAACACCGTCATCCTGCAAACGCTCTAAAACCATACGCCCAAATGCATCGTCGCCAACACCGCCAATAATACCCGCGGGTTTACCAAGTCGCGCAACAGTATCGGCAAAAATCGCCGGCGCACCCGAAGGATACGGCCCATGAAACTCTCCGGGCATACCAAGAGGCATATCCGGTTGCGGCCGCATAATTTCTACGAGTATTTCGCCCATTGTCCATATCTTCACGATTCAACCAAGACCTTCAGCGTGGTGGCGCAATACCTATAGCGCACCTGCATTTATTTTTCGCTTGTTTGCATTTTACCAAAGATTGCGCAAAGAGGATACAATCTTCGCCAGTCTGGTTTGGGCTTTCGTCGGCGAAGTGTCCGCAGTCCCAGGGTGATACCGCTTTTCTCCGCACTACGGCTGATGTAGTGGAAGCCTCAAGCGAGGAAAAATGCTGTTTTCAGCACATTTGCTTCGCAAAAGCCGCCCTTCGGGCGTCCGGCCTTCTTGCCGGTGCCTATTGCGGATTAGTCATCCGCATAAACCGCGTTTTTCCAATCGCCCGAGTCTCCCCCTACGCCTAGTACCGGCAGAAAAGCGGTATCACCCTGGGACTGCTGCATTGCGCTGATGAAAGCCCGCAAAACAAAAAGGCATAGATTGCGATATGCGTCATACCATATCGTCAGCAAGCGGATCTAAAACACTATAATGTTTTAAGTATCGGTACCGCACGGTAATGGTGTGGGCGGGTAAGAGCCTGTTTTCTTACCCTGTGGAGGCATGAGCCAGACCTAGGCTATTGGAAAAACGCCATTTTATCGGATGAACAATCCGAATAAAATGGCATTTTTCCTAGCCAAGGGCTGTCTCATATCAGCCGCAACATGCGTAAGAAAACAGGCTCTTACCCGTCCACACCGCGTGCCGCGTGTGTTAGCCAGATAAAAATAAAATAGCGCAAGACACCGCTTGCCATGCATGACAAATACCAAGCATTGCTATACAATACTCCCAGGCATAGCCAATACCCATAACCGTTTTCCGAAAGTGGATGATTTGGTACAAACCTAGAAAGTAACACATACAAAGGAGGATAAAAATGCACAATCTAACCATCCAAAACCCAATTCTAAAGGGTTTTAACCCAGATCCAAGCATTTGCAGGGTAGGGGAGGACTACTACATCGCAACATCCACCTTCGAGTGGTTCCCAGGGGTGCAAATCCACCACTCAAAAGACCTAAAAAACTGGCAGCTAATAAAACACCCTCTAGACAGGGTAAGTCAGCTTGACATGCGCGGAAACCCCGACTCCGGCGGCGTATGGGCACCTCAACTTAGCTATCACGACAATAAATTCTGGCTCATCTATTCTGATGTTAAAGTAGCCTATGGCGCATGGAAAGACGGCCATAACTACCTGTCAACCTGCGATACAATCGACGGCACATGGAGCGACCCAATCTACATGAACAGCTCCGGCTTTGACCCGTCACTTTTTCATGACGACGACGGAAGAAAATATTTTGTAAACATGGTATGGGACCAGCGCGCTCAAAATCACAGTTTCTATGGCATTGTCCTTCAAGAATACTGCCGTAACCAGAAAAAACTTATTGGCGATGCAAAAATGATTTTTAAAGGCACCCATCACCAACTAACAGAAGCCCCTCATCTATACAAAATCAACGGCTATTACTACTTGATAACGGCCGAAGGTGGCACAATTTATTCCCATGTTGCTACAATTGCCCGGTCAAAAAATATAGAAGGCCCTTACGAAGTGCATCCGGAAAATCCGCTGATAAGTTCTGTCCACAGGCCTGATAACCCACTGCAAAAGGCGGGCCACGCTTCAATAGTAGAGGCCCACACCGGTGACTGGTATCTGGTTTGCCTTGTAGGCAGGCCCCTTAAGCCTGCGGCAATAACCAATGCCCCGGGCCGCAACGAGGACGTAACAGTAGAAACCCGCGGCTACTGCCCACTTGGCCGGGAAACTGCAATCGCTAGGCTGGAATGGAAAGACGGCTGGCCTTACGTCGTAAGCGATAACACCCCATCAATGACAGTTGATGCCCCTGGCTTCACAGAGCATAAATGGCCGCAAAACTTCGATACAAAAGACAACTTTGACAAAGAAAATCTAAACATCCACTTCCAAACCCTGCGTATCCCTCTGGTCGAAGACATCGCAAATCTAAAGGAACGTAAAGGCCACCTGAGGTTATATGGACGAGAGTCCTTAAACTCTAAGTTTACTCAGGCTTTTGTTGCTAGAAGGTGGCAAAGCTTTAACTTCGACGCCGAAACAAAACTGGAGTTTAACCCAACAAATTTCCAGCAAATGGCGGGCCTTGCCTGCTATTACAATACAATGAACTGGACAACCTTACACATCACCCACAACGAAGAAAAGGGCAAAATCCTAGACCTAATGACAGCCGAAAACGGCAAATTCACAAACCCTATCGCCGGTAGTGAAATCGTGATTCCGCCGGATACTAATGCTGTGTATGTAAAAGTCCAAGTCCGTACATTAACCCATACCTACAGCTATTCCTTCGATGGCGCAACCTGGCACGAAATCCCCGTAACACTTGACGCATACAAGCTCTCAGACGACTTTGTAAGCGGCGGCGGGTTCTTCACCGGTGCCTTTATTGGAATGCACTGTATGGATATCACCGGCAGAAAGCTTCATGCAGACTTCGATTATTTCAGCTATGAAGAAATCAAAGAAATAGAGGAAATCTAAATGAAAATCTTACTGGCAGGGGACTCCACCGTATGTGACCAACCTAGGCCAAAAAACTATAACCCCGGCCTATGTTACAGCGGCTGGGGGCAGGAGATTGCGGACTTTTTTTGCGGCGTCCAAGTTAAAAACTTCGCAGTAAGCGGCTATACTGTCAGTCATTTCCGCGAAAGTGGTCAGTGCGACAAGCTTTTGGCCCAGCTTGACCCGGGTGGCTATGTATTTTTCCAATTTGGCCATAATGACCAAAAAAGAACCGAATTACGCGCAAACGGTGGCTACACAGCGGCACTGACACAATATATGCACGAAATCCGCCAATATAGCGGCATACCCATACTAGTCACCCCCGTTGCAAGAAACTCCTGGCGCGGCGACAATGGCCAGTACCTAGACCTGCTTGCCGATTATGCCAATGCAATGAAACTCATAGCCGCCAAAGAAGACGTACCGCTAATAGACCTGCATGATGCAAGCAAAAACTGGATTATCTCCCTGGGATGCAAGGCCGCAAAACGATATTTCTATCCCGGCGACTATACTCATCCAAACCAATACGGTGGCCAAATGTGGGCATCTATGGTTGCAAGCGGTATAGCACAATCACAGCATCCAAGCTTAAAGCAATTACAAACTCATTTGAAAACCACAACCAGACCCGCAAACGATACAAAGCAAGCAACCCAGGCAATCATCCAGCAACATGCAAGCAGTACACCAGCCACTCACATACCGCCACTCAATATAGATGAAACCAAAGCCGACCCAGTAACCGGTTGGCTTTACCCACCAAAGCAAAAGACAGACTTCGCAGCATGGCAAAGCAGCGACAAGCCCCTAACAATAGCCGACGCACTACAAATGGCCAAAGAAGCATACGGCTGGTTCGTTTCAATAAGTACCGATGCAACCCCACCTCAATCAGACCTGGAATGCGCAAAAGAAAACGGCTATCTACCGGCAAATTTTCCACAAAGCTTCTTACTAAACAATATGGACGCCCCAATCACAACAAGCCACTTCAAAGCCATAATGCAAACGTCATGCAAAGGCCGCAACACAATCACAACCGAGGCGGCAAGCATCCCCATAACCGGTACCGGCGATACACTCACCGGCAAAGAAGCCGTAAACTACGCCATAAGACTAGAACGTCTAGCAACAGGCGCAATCCCAAACACAACACATGACCCAGCAGATACAATAATTGCCGGTTCGTAACATATCACAGCGAAATATATCAAAAAACATAAAGGAGCATACAACTATGCCAAAAGTAATTTACCACAACACCTATAAACTTAAAAAAGGTGCATCAGTCCCAGAGTTTCAACTAGCAGTGGAAAAACTAATCCAGCATGTTTCCAAGGAAAAAGGTTTCATTTCCTTTCAACTACTACGAGACGGCGATGCGTGGGTGGACATGTCAACCTGGGAAACAATGGATGACGCAAAAAACTTTTCAAACACAGGCGGCCCAAAAGAGTTGGCAGAGAAGTTTTATTCCTTCCTGAAATTTAACAGTTGCAAAACACACTTTTACGAGTTTGTTCAGTAACTACATGCATAAATCTCCTTTTCTAAATAAGGTGACGATATAGCCGAGCGCATCCGGTGCTATTTCTGCATTGGTTTGGTGATTCTGGAATAATAGGACTAAGTTATATTAGAAGCGAGTAGCTTCAAGGCTTAGGCCTATTTTATATATGTATGAATAACATTTTGACATTGCATATACTTTGTCATAGAATAAATTGGAAGAGGTGATGAAATGGAAAAAGGTAAAATAAATAATCGTAAAATATTTCTTAGTCATTCGAGCAGCATGAATGATACTGTTGAACTGGCATGTATTGAACTTAAAAAACACAATGTTGAAACATGGGTAGATATAAAATCAATCCCAAAAGGAAAAGACGGCTGGATAGATGCGATAGACACAGGTATTTTAATCTGTTGATACAGGAGATGATTTTAGACAAAATATACGAAATTTTTTATCAGCTTCCATGGTCGTGTATGAAAAATATGACATACAAAAAATGAAATTAAATACACTTACTAATCCACTAAGAATTTCTAATGATGATTATTTAGAAATTGTAAAATACGGAGAAAAAGTTGTACAGTCATATTCGAGTAGCAGTACACCGATAAAAATAACTTACATGTCGGATATAACTAGTTTTAAGTCTACCTTTTTTGATTTTACAAATAAAAACTGGCTGATTTGCGATAGCCAGCCAATGCACGATATTAGAGTAATGATGATAATAGCAACCATGATATTGAGATAAAGGCCTATATTTGGAGTAAAATTATCATGGAAACAGCAACTCTGATACACGTAGGCCAAGGCCGTTTACTAATGCACGGGAAATGCTTGCATTTATGGACACAGAAGACGACACATAGGGGGATGGTGTATTAATTACACACATGATTACTTATAATCATTAATTCAAAAAAACGTAAAGGAACAAGTAATATGACAAACACAACCATAGCAGACCCACGCATTACCGCCATAACCCAAAAAGTCCTAACCGCCGCCAAAGACACTCTGGGCGAAAAACTGGACAAAGTAATCTTATTCGGCTCATACGCGCGTGGCGACTTCGACAGCGATTCAGACATTGATTTTTTTGTACTCGCAGATATCCCCCATGATGAGGCCAATAGATGGAGCAACAGCATTGATGATCGCCTTTCAGATTTATGGTTTGATTATGATTTACTGGTCTGTATACATCTAACAAGTAAGGTAATGTTCAACAGATACTTCAATGTCTTGCCGTATTATCAAAACGTGGTAAAAGAGGGGGTCGAGTTGCATGGATAGTGGTTCATCAATAGAGTTGGCAAGGTATAGACTTGGGCAAGCGTCCGATTGCTTAAAAGCCGCTGTAAACAACTTAGACTCAAGGCTATATAAAGACGCCCTCAATCGTTCATATTACTGCATTTTTCACAGCATACGGGCAGTTTTGGCTCTTGATATGTTTGACGCAAAGAAGCACTCGGGCGTTATATCAGAATTTCATAAGAAGTATATTAAAACAGGCAAGTTTGAGAAGCGTTTTTCATCTGTGATAAGGCAGTCCTTCCAAATACGAAACCGTAGCGATTACGAGGATTTTTATGTTGTGGCAAAAGATGATGTTATTCAACAAATCAGCAATGCCAAGGCTTTTATGTCTGTTGCTATGGCATATGTTAACGAACTTACAGAGGAGTTATCAAGTAAACCTTCCTAAACACTAAAGTTATAATCGCATGACCATAACATATTTTCAAACCTCCCCTCATAGAATATTGTACCGATACAGTTCACATAAGAACTCGGTACAAACTCTATCCAAAGGGAGGATTTTTTATGCATTACCAAGACCTATACCGTGACATAGCCGAGCGCACCCGAGGCGACATCTACATAGGCGTAGTCGGCCCTGTACGCACAGGTAAGTCCACATTTATCAAACGTTTTATGGACTTACTAGTAATCCCCAACATCGATAATAGCTACAGCAAAGAACGTGCAAAAGACGAGCTGCCCCAAAGTGCCGCAGGCCGCACAATCATGACAACAGAGCCAAAATTTGTACCAAATGAGGCCGTGGAAATCAAGCTTGACGACGCCCTAAGCTTTAAAGTCCGCATGATAGACTGCGTAGGCTATCTAGTCCCAGGCGCAATGGGCCACCTAGACGGAGAACTGCCCCGCATGGTATCCACCCCCTGGGCCGAAGAAAAAATCCCATTCGCAGAGGCCGCCGAAATGGGCACAAGAAAGGTAATAAACGACCACTCCACCATAGGCATAGTAGTAACAACCGACGGCAGCATAGCCGAAATCCCCCGTGAAGATTACATAGACGCGGAAGAGCGCGTAGTTAGGGAACTGAGGCAAATCAACAAGCCATTCGTGATCCTACTAAACACCCAAACTCCCTTCGCCCCAGAAACCGAGCAACTGCGAGAGCAACTTTCCGAAAAATACGGCGCGCCAGTAATGGCACTAAACGCCGCCCAGCTAAAAATCGAGGATATCCACAATCTAATCGAGCGCGTGCTATACGAGTTCCCAGTCCAGGAAATAAGAATCAACTATCCCAAGTGGATTGAAACCTTATCAATTGACCATTGGCTAAAACAGTCCTACATCGGCGCGGTAAAAGAAATGGTCAAAGGCATAGGCAAGCTGCGAGAAGTGCGTACGGCTGTAAGCCTCCTTGATAATAACGAACACGTAAAAAAAGCCTTCCTGGAGCGAATCGCCCTTGGGGAAGGCACGGCATTTATAGAACTTACAGTTGAAGAGCCCCTTTTCTACAATATCCTATCCGAAACCACCGGCATGGACATCGCGGGAGAATACCAGCTTATCGCCACAATTAAAGTCCTAGCCGAGGCAAAGCGCGAGTTTGACAAACTCAAGTACGCCCTGGAAGAAGTCCGCCGCAAAGGCTACGGCATAGTAACCCCCGCCACCGATGAGATGAAACTAGAGCCGCCCGTCCTAGTAAAACACGGCTCAAAGTTTGGCGTAAAAATCAAAGCAAGCGCGCCAAGCATCCATTTAATAAGGGCTGATATCGAAACAGAAATAAGCCCCCTCGTCGGAAACGAAAAGCAAAGCGAAGACCTAATCACCTACATCAACCAAGAAATGCACGAAGACCCCGAGCGCATCTGGGAATTAAATATGTTTGGCAAATCCATGCACGAGATGGTAAGAGACGGCCTGCAAAGCAAGCTGTTTAGGATGCCAGAAACCGCCCAGATGAAGTTCCAAGAGACCTTGCAAAAGATTATCAATGAAGGCTCTGGCGGGCTGATTTGTATTATTTTATAAGCGGGTAGCTGAAACCGGGTCAACTGCATGTGAAAACTGGCTAACCGTAAGCGGTTCAATTGTATGCGAAGCAATTGCAACCACGATGCTATGATCTGATTTGATTCTATACCTTGCAAGATTTACCTCCGGGCTTGTCGATATTTTCCCCATATCGGCAAGCCTTTTTATTTGCCCAATAGACATATCAAGCATCCGCGCAAGCAAGGCAACAAGCTTCAATTCAAAGCTAAAATGGCTGGAAACATGGATATCCACTGGCAAGGCCGGGTTGTACGTGCTGCATGTTGCACCGTTTATGCTACTTCCAGATAACTGTATTATATCAACGTTTGTGTTAACTTCATATTCAACGGCAGAGTAGTCAACCACACATTCATGCTGTTTTAAAAAGTTGCGGTCAAAGGCATATTCCCATGCAAGTGCAGCGTCATTGTTAACGAATTTATCAAACAGTCCAGCCGCAAGTTCATGTGGGCGGATACCCTTATATATGCTTAGCTTACAGGTATTGTCACACTTCACGCACTTATATATCAGCCAAATATCAACCCGAGACTGGTTGGCATTTGCGCGAAACTTCTCGCTGCAATAATAGGCCATTTTGCGGTTACATTTGCTGCAATGCCGTATTATTGCTGGCGTCTTTAGTGGTCTGATGCTCCAATTTACTTTTTGCTGAATGTCCATTTATATCACCCTATAAAGAATAGGGCGCAAGCCGGGCATTCACTACCTAAAAGATATTTATGTAATAAGTTTGAGGGTAATAACACAGGTAATAAAAAACGCAACCGTTTATTATACGATTGCGTTAATCCTTTACTTTACCTTGTTTTCTGTCAGGATCTTGCTTTCTTCCAAGGTCTTGCTTTCCTCCAAGGTCTTTTTTTCTACCAAGAGTAATTATCCTTTCGATGCTTTTATCGGATAAAAAATGCCCTGCGGCTAACTCCTGTACTGTCCTTCCGGCTTTATACTGGGCGTATATTTGTGCATTGCGTTCGCGGGTTTCGGCCTTTGTGCGGGTGCTTGCACCCCATTTTTTACGATTTTCTGCCTTTCTGGGAACATAAATATACGCACCGTCTATATATTCTTGCATCAGCACCAAAACATCCTCCGGGAAGATGTCTTGGGCATTTACATAGCGCATATTGCTCCTCCTAAGCAGTTTCTTTAGGAATGAGCAAAGGCTATTGTTTAAGAATCTATGTTCATAGGATTCAATGTCGCCTATGAACACAGCTTCTAAGTGTTTCGATTTGAAATTGTCAAACGAAATCGCTAATTTTAGTCGCAATAGCCTTTGCTATGCGCTTGTTGCTGGTGTAGTCAAAACGGCTGCCCCCTTGGTTGTGTTAACGCGTTTGGGGATTATATAACATGGTTGGCAAAGATGCAAAAAGCGAAGCATATATTTTTATAATTATTCCCAGTGGCAGTGCTTGACCCTCAGAAAACGCCGAAATTTGGGGTTTTTCCATTTTTGACAAAGGTTATTTTACTCCAAAGGTCGCATTCCATATTACTCTAATATTACTAAGCCCGTTATACCCATGCCGGTTTACCCAAAATCAATTTCCCCAATAAACATATCTTCATATATATCACGGGCTATGCATCCAAAGGCCTGGGCCTTGGTCTTAGACCTTTTTTTTGTGAAATGCATCTCAAGTTCCTTACATATATCTAAGGCCACAACCTTATCCAACCCATCGCCGGCTTTGAAATATGGGATAGCTACCTCTTCCAAATACTTGATTGAGTCATTATTGTCTATGGATATAAGGTGCTCTAATACATTAAACCCAACTATGAATTTCTCATTGTTATCTAACAAAGAGCGCCCATATGCTATCACTTCTTGGCACTGGGCATAGTCTTTTAATTTAACCAGGGCATTACCCTTATTAAATAAGGCTATACAACGGGCTACATTTTTCTGCCCCACAAGAGTTATTTTCGAATGTGGCTCATCGACGCCATAGCACTCAAGTGCCTGGTTACAAAGGCTTACGCATTCGTCATAATTACCCATTCTCATGCTTAGTACGCTCATGTTTACTAGTGTTAGCCCCTGTTCGGTTCTGTCATTTAAGCTTTTAGCGTAGATGAGGGATGAATCAAATAGCTCCTTTGCTTTACTGTACTCGCCAATTATTGCATATGCCATGCCCAACACCGACTTTGTATACGAAGAAGCACCGTGAGGGCCGCCAAATTCCCGTATGGCACGCTCTAGGCTAGCAATGCCATGATATGGTTTGCCTATGCTGGCATACAGCATCCCAATGTTAGTAAGCAAAGTGATGTCTGGCTTAACGTAATCACTTTCTATTGAAAGTGCCCGCAAATAATGCTTTAGTGACTCCATGTTTGCGCCACGCATAGCACTGAAAAACCCTTTGCTACGGTGAAACATACATAAGGCCTCGTTGCTTGCATCAACCATTAACGGCTCTAGCTCATTTAGCTTTGCTTCAGCAACCTCATGATTAGATTCTCTTATTAACGTTCGCACTTCAAGATGCAAGTATAACAAGCGTAAATCATCTTCGTAAGGCAAATCCAAAACAGATGATAACTCATCCAGCAAAACCCTAGCATCCTCTGCCTTGTGGGTATTTAACTTATCGTGGAGTAGCCATAAACGGTTCATGTACAATTGCAACTCATGCTCCAGAAGAGGGGCATTTTCTATTTCCAAATACCGCTTTATTTGCTTCAACATGTCATCATTACATTCTGCCTGTCCATACTCTAGGCGGTGGACAAATGACTTACTGCTTTTAATTACATATGCCACACTGTCTTGTGAGATGCCCTTTGCACGCCTTACTTGCATGAGCTTTTCACCTAAAGATAATTGTGATGTTCTTATCATTTTCATGAGCCCCTTTCGCATTAATATCACTTCCAGATTGTGTATGCGCTACATTAAGCTTGTTACAGTTTTTGCGTGTTAAATGCAAAAATCATGCAACGTACTAGCTAATTTATGCAACATATTATCCCTTGGAGATGAATTTAGCAACAGGATGTATGGATTATGCGAGGGATTTGCAAGAAAAAACGGCGTAAAACAAGGGATTTTACCGTGAGAATTTTTTTTGCACAAATCCACTCATTTTTAAAACAAAGGATTATTTTTAAGTCTGATTAAAGAGACTATATTTGTCTTGTAATAATCTTGTAATAAATTATGGGCACAAAAAAAGGAGGAAGTATGAAAGTACAATCACGCAAGACAATCTTTAGGATTTCGGTGTTGCTGGCCTTTACATTGGTCGTTTCGGCATCACTGATGTTCATCTTTGCAGGGAACAATAACAGCTTGGAAACAAGACTTGCAAACATGAATGTAACAACCATCACCACC
>Ga0123355_10010730_pt1 | contig 14077 bp, 7 predicted proteins | sample TergutEmb28metaG_3_FD_89872 | JGI IMG/M metagenome (GOLD analysis project Ga0123355, IMG submission 89872) | Embiratermes neotenicus P1 segment gut microbial communities from Petit-Saut dam, French Guiana - Emb289 P1 | ecosystem: Host-associated > Arthropoda: Insects > Digestive system > Gut ... | reverse complement strand
TTAAAAAATAGTGGAATGTAGATGAAAACAATTGAATATGCTTGCATACGTTACGCGAAAAATGACGAAAAAATAGTTTTGACACAACCTGTCTGGCGTGGCAAGCTAGTGTTCTGTCTTATTCGGTTAGCGGAATGACAAAGTGCGTTAATTCTTTATGTAATAAAGAATTAACTTAACGTGCCATTGTGGCATTTGAATAAGACAGAACACTATGACTACACAGCCGTATTTCGCCGACAGTGCTTTTCGCAGCCCGCCTGCCCGTGTTATATACCACTCCTTTGCGTACAAGCTGTGGCGAGGGGTTTATCCAATCATGATTGTTAAAGGGGAGATGTTCATTGGGTTTGTGCAATTACAATAATTGCGACTTAAACCTAACATAATTGTTTTCACTCACCAATAATAAGTACGCAGTAAAATAATTTGAAACCATTAACACAATACTTGTACAGGGTGCTGGGGCGGCGGCTGGCTGGAAAAACAATCTCAGGGACTCCCCGCTGTAGAAACTGCAAAGCAGGTTCGGAAGCGGACTCCCCCTGAGTTTTTTCAGCCAGCCGCTGCCCCCGCTCCCTGTACACTGTTTGGTACTTTATGTTTGCTTACGGGATTACTGCTGACTTAAACTCCGACCATTGCCCGGTTATCCCCCTATCGTTTTGCCAGCAGGCGGCGACGTAGACAGTTTTGCCTCGTTCGGTTTCTTCAAAATGGAGGGCGAAAGGTGTGCGGCTTGCAAGAGCGTGGTGGATTAATTCGTCTGTGTGTTGTGGTGGGGTGTCGAGGATACCCCAGATGAGAACTGCGCCGTCGTAGCCTTTTGGTTTGGCTTTGCCGCTTTGACCTTGCACCCAAAAATCGACCATGATTTCACGGATGTTGCGGAGGTGCAGAACGTGATCGACCATTTCGGTTACAACTTTGTGGTCGGTGCGGGTATTGTCGTGATTCGGGATACCCATCTCGAGTCGATCAGCATTGGTGACAGGCTCAAAACGCAGGAATTGATTGACAAAGCTTCGCAGTTCTTTGACGGTTTCGGCTTGCGTTTCGTTGCGCCTCAACCTGTTGGCTGGAGTGGGTGTTTCGATGGCACTGTGGAACGCCGCTTGGCAGGCGTTGTAGCTTTCCTGCAACTCCGCAATTCTGCCTGAAGGCGGATAAGAACCCCAATGACTAGTTTTGTTGGAAAGATAATCCAACAGATTTTGCATAAAAACGTTGAATTGCGCAGGGTTTTGGGGAACATAGTCCCGATGTGATGAGCTCATAAACATACCTCTCTTTTGTCCGTTTTATAGTCCTGTTCCGAAAACTTCAGAACGTATCCTGAAAACTTTAGAACCTGTTCCGAAAGTCTCAGAACACGTTCTGGAAATCTTAGAACATGTTCTGGAAAACCTCGAACGTGTTCTGAAAACCTTAGAACGTGTTCTGGAAACCTTAGAACATGTTCTGGAAACTCTAGAAGGTGTTCCGAAGCTTTAGAACGTGTTCTGAAAACCGTAGAACCTGTTCTGGAAAACCTAGAACACGTTCTGGAAACTCTAGAAGGTGTTCCGAAACTTTAAAACACGTTTTGAAAACTCTCCAAGCAGTGTCACCATGTGTTACTGGCGGTTTATTGTAACGTCGTCGTCGAATATAACGACATTGCCAAATCTATTGACTCCTAATCTAGTATGGCTGGGAATAGTAACACTGGTCAGTTGGTTCTGCCGAAATGCACCATTCCCGATGTAAGTAACGCTGTTAGGAATGGTAACACTGGTCAGTTGGTTATTACTAAATGCGCTCCACCCGATGTAAGTAATGCTGTTAGGAATGGTAACACTGGTCAGTTGGTTATTACTAAATGCAAGCGCCCCGATGTAAGTAACGCTGTTAGGAATGGTAACACTGGTCAGTTGGTTACCAGCAAATGCATCCTCTCCGATATAAGTAACACTATTAGGAATGGTAACACTGATCAGGTTTCTATTCCGAAACGCTTCATCACCAATTTCAGTAACGGGCAAGCCTCGTATGGTTGGCGGAATGTTGACTTCCCAGCTTGTACCAATGTAACCTGTAATCCGCACCGATGCGCCGCCGTCTACCGGTCCAGCTTCAAAGTACCTTTCTGGATCGTGCTGCGTGCAGGCAGAAAACACCATAGCTGCCATTAACGTTATGCCTAAAACCAATTTCTTCATTCTAAAACTCCTTACTTTTTAATGTGTATATAAAAAAGCCCTCCGCAAGTGAACTTGTCCCTGTCAAGTGGACAGGGACAAGTTCACAAGTATTCCCGGAGGGCGTTTTTGCTATATTATGATTGTTGTTACTTGTTAAATAGTATGGGGGGGGGCATTAATCTTTTTCGGGCAAACAGCCCTTTCTCTAATCATTGTAAGATTATACAATTACATTGTAATAATTGTCAACCCATAATTGCGCAATTTGTAACTTGCCATCATTGGAAAGACACACCACCTGTCAAAACATCGTACGCAATGGGATTGCGGGCTACGAAGTCTGTCAGGGAAAAACTCCTGCGAAGAGTCCGCTCCAGAGCCTCAGCAGGTAATAAAAAAGCCTTAAATAAATTGGGGTTACAATGAAAATATTCTAAATTGCTGAGTCTCTTGCACGGGGAGCGCAGGAGATGTTTTCCCCTGCCAGTCTCCGCCACCCGCAACCCCATTGCGTACAAGTGTGTAGATGGGGTCTATGTCAATTATGATTGTGAAGTAAAACCAAACAGAATTGCAGTTACACTTCCCACAACACGCACAAACACACAACAACTGCCAACAACACTGCCCCCATGTGATACAACCACTGGCAGGCGGACTGCGAAAAGCACTGTCGGCGAAATACGGCTGTGTAGTCCTAGACAGCCACGTCAAAACGTGCGTAGATGAAAACCACAGCCGTTCCCGAGCCGACAGGGATTTTCGCAGTCCGCCTGCCAATGATTGTCTACCCACTACCCACTTGACACCTATGATATAATGAATTTATGGATATTACAGAACAAGTTTCTGCGTTGGTTCTTCAAATTGGCATTATCTTGTTAGCGGTTCGAGTGTTTGGAAAGCTGGCAAAAAAGGCAGGATTGCCATCGGTGCTGGGAGAATTAACAGCGGGCATAATAATCGGTCCCTACGCTTTGGGTGGTCTTTCGCTGCCTTTTTTCCCCGACGGGATTTTTCCGCTTGCGCTCACCGAAACTCACACTCTGGCAGTAAGCCTCGAACTATATGCCTTTGCTACAGTCGCTTCGATCATACTGCTTTTTTCTTCGGGGCTTGAAACCAACTTAAAAATGTTTTTGCGTTATTCATTTGCTGGCGGATTTATCGGCATAAGCGGAGCTTTGCTTACGTTTGTGGCGGGAACGCTCTGCGGTGTTATTTTGTTTAGTACTACTTTCTGGGATCCTCGCAGTTTGATTCTGGGTGTAATTGCCGCAACAACTTCGATAGGTATCAGTGCGAGAACACTCTCCGAACTAAAAAAAATGGATTCCCCTGCTGGCGTTACAATTTTAACCGCATCAGTTATTGATGATGTAGTATGGATTATTTTGCTTGCCGTCGTATTCGGAATTGTATCGATCATGGATGGGCAAAGCGGAAACGGATTTTCTGCGGCGGCGGTTGCGCTCCTTGCCGGCAGAGTTTTTGGAATATGGCTCGGCGTAACAGTTCTATTTTTGTTATGTTCAAAACTAATAGCGTCGTTTTTAAAGATATTCAAAAACAGCCTTGATTTTTCTGTACTTGCCCTTGGGTTTGCCTTGATCCTTGCTGGACTCCTGGAAAAGCAAGGTTTGGCTTTAATCATCGGAGCGTATATCGCAGGGCTTTCACTTTCAAAAACCGATGTCGCCCCTGTAATACAAGAACGCATTAAAGGGTTATACGAATTCTTTGTACCGATGTTTTTTGCCGTTATGGGAATGATGGTAAACGTCATGGAAGTAATACAACCTCCTGTGTTAATCTTCGGAACAATCTATACGTTAGCCGTCATGTTATCCAAGCTGATTGGCTGCGGCGTACCTGCGATACTTTTTGGTTTTAACCACAGAGGAGCGCTTCGTGTTGGAGCAGGAATGAGTCCGCGCGGAGAAGGAGCTTTAATTACCTGCGGAATAGGGCTTTCAATCGGCGTTTTGTCAAATGAACATTTTTCTGCCGCTGTTTTTATGATATTCCTTACGATTGTAATATCTCCTATGTTACTGACTATGGCTTTTAAACTCCCGGGAAAAGGAACAAGAAAACCCGCAAAAAATGATGACAGTGTCCATGAATCATGGGAATTTGATACCGCCGAGGTTGCGGATCTTGTTTTGAGCGATCTTTTAAAGGAGTTGCGCAACGAAGGTTTTTTCATTCAGACGATGAACATTGACGAAGGTTTATCTCAAGCCAGAAAAGACGACATCGCTATTTTCATCACCGAGAAAAAACGTTTTTTATCAATTGCAACTTCAATAGTCGATATGCCTTTTGTAAAAAATCTTGTTTACGAAGTTGTCCTCGATCTTTCGCATAACGTAGAAAAACTAAAACACTCTCTTGATCCTGCCAAAATGAAAAGAGATTTGCTGGATACTCATGCTCGTGTTACAAAAGATATAAATGCGCTTATCGAGCCGTGCTGTATCAAAATTGGATTGAAGTCCGATACAAAAGAAGGAATAATCACCGAGCTGGTAGATATATTCGCTTCCGCCGGCAAACTGCTGGACAGAAATCAAGTTTTACAAGACGCTTTTGAACGTGAAGAAATCATGAGTACAGGCATGGAGCATGGTATCGCTCTCCCTCACGCAAAAAGCGACGGAATAGCCGAAACCACTGTAGCCATCGGAATTAAAAAGAAAGGTGTTAACTTTGGCTCCATTGACGGCAAACCGTCACGCCTGTTTATCTTGATCGCCTCTCCAAAAAAAGACTGCGCTCTTTATGCGCAATTTCTTGCTGCAGTAGGTTCGATATTTGGCAACGAAGCATTAAGAGAGGCGGTAATCAACGCCGAGACAGTGCATGAAATAATGGAATTGATAAAAAAGCATAAAAAGTAATGTAGACAATCACTTGTAATATATGTTAACCTAATATATTGCATGAACAAATTTAAGTTTACAGTAGAATTCGAAGCTTTTGAGGGTGTAAAACGAATTGCCCAAAAAGTAGCGTTGGACTTTGAAAAAGTTAGCGGGATTATGCCCGATATTACAGAAACATTTCCAATCGATGTAGATTCGGAAAATATCGTTGTATTTGCCACCTTGGGCAAAAGCCCGATCGTGGAAAAACTGATAAGTGAAGGTAAATTCGATCCGTCGGCTATCAACGGCAAAAGAGAAGTTTATCGGATTATGTTTATCGGCAAAATGTTGTTGATATGCGGCAGCGACAAACGTGGGACAATCTACGGAATGTTTGCTCTTTCGGAACATATCGGAGTTTCTCCGCTGTGTTTTTGGGGCGATGTTGAACCTGTCTGCCGTGAAAAAATCGAAATCACCAAAGAGATCGAAACAATTTCCAAAGAGCCAAGCGTAAAATGGCGTGGGTTCTTTATCAATGATGAATGGCCTTGTTTTGGCAACTGGACATTTGAGCGTTACGGCGGTTTTACTGCGGAAATGTACGATAATGTCTTTGAATTTTTGCTGCGCATGAAAGGCAATTATCTTTGGCCGGCAATGTGGACTTCCTCCTTTCCTCTTGACGGGCCTGATCACTTAAACGAAGAGCTGGCGGATATTTACGGTATAGTGATGGGCGCTTCTCACCATGAACCATGCCTTCGTGCCAGTGAGGAATGGGATTTGGTCAGGGGGGCGGAAAGCGCATACGGCAATGATTGGGATTACTACAAAAACAAAAAAGGGCTTTTAAAATATTGGGAAGACGGGCTTAAAAGAAGCGGAAAGTACGAAAAAATTATTACGATAGGAATGCGTGGAGAGCGTGACTCCTCCATGTTAGGTGACGCTTCTCTTAAAGACAATATCAATATACTAAAAGACATCATAACAAACCAGCGTATACTCATACAAAATAATGTTAATGCTGATATTGATACCGTGCCGCAAGTGTTGGCTCTATACAAAGAAGTAGAGGAATACTTTTACGGCAATGAAAATGTCGAAGGTTTAAAAGACTGGGATGAAATAAAAAATGTTATCTTCATGTTATGCGAAGATAACTTTGGTTTTATGCGTACATTACCGTCGGAAGAAATGCGCTCAAATAGCGGGCACAAAGGCGGTTTTGGTATGTATTACCATTTTGACTACCACGGCAGCCCTATTTCGTTTGAATGGATGCCGTCAACGCCTTTCGAAAAAACCAGAGAGCAGATGAGTACAACTTACGATTACGGCGTTAGGGATATATGGATTGTTAATGTCGGCGATTTAAAGTTCAATGAAGTTCCCCTTATGTTTTTTATGGATCTTGCTTATGATTTTGAAAAGTGGGGAACCGGCGCAGTCAACAGCGATGCTGGAAACAGTATTTCTGAAAACTGTATCGGACGCTACACATCATCGCTATTAGAAAAAACATTTCCTTCTGTTGATACGGCAACGCGCGAAAAATTAGCGGAAGTTCTTCACGGTTTTACAAAAATGAACGCCCTGCGCCGCCCCGAAGCGTTAAACCCCGATATTTTTCATCCGTGCCATTATTTGGAAGCGGACAGAATGTTGGCTATGGCAGAAAGAATCGATACTTTAAACGAAGAAGTTTATACGGCTCTTTTAAAAGGAAATACACTAGCCGCAGACGCATATTATTCAATGATTTATTACTCTGCGAAAATAAGTGTGAATCTTTTTCGAATGCATTTGTACGCCGGAAAAAACAGACATTACGCAAATCAGGGTAAAAAGATTGCCAATGATTTTGCGGCTCTTGTTACCGATTGTATAGAAAAAGATCGCTCTCTGTCGGAAGAATTTGTTTTATTTAAAAATGGAAAGTGGAAAGGCATGGAACTTGCTCAGCATATTGGTTTTGTAAAATGGAACGAAGATAATTGCAGGTATCCTTTGCGCTTTCAGGTTGAACCTGCGTATAAACCTCGAATGGTTGTTTCGAGGAAAGACAGCGAAAATGTTTACACAAAAGCTTACGGTGAGCCTGAAACGCTTAAAATCAACGACTTCCTTTCTGTTGGAAACGACGAGATAATCATCGAAATTGCCAACGATGGAATTGGCAGTTTTGATTATGTGATTGAACCGCAGGCGCAATATGATTGGCTGGAAATCTCCGCTCTAAAAGGCACTGTTGAATCGCAAAACGAAATAATCATACGCTGTAACAAACAAAAATTAAACGATTCAATTAAAACGGCAAAGCTTCTTGTCAAAGACAGCGAAACTGTTGTAGTGATTGAAATCAGCGCTAAAGCTCAAAATGTTAATTTGCCGCCAATGACTTTTCTTGCGAATAACGGTGTTGTTACGATTAACTCCAATCATTTTTGTGATAAAAAAGACGCCGCTCTTGGCAATACTCCTTGCGGTTTTGTTGAACTTGTAAATTACGGCAGAACCGGCTGCGGCATGAAGGTTTACCCAACCACGGCAAATTTCGATGAAGTCGGCAAGGATGGCAAAGCCAGCGAAAAACCTGCTCTCTCTTACAGGTTTTTAATCGAAGAAACAGGTGAGTATGTTGCCGAAGTTTGGACTACTCCCACAAATCCCGTACGTAACAAAACTCCTTTGCGGTTCGTGATCGAAAAAGCCGACGTACCGAATGACGCTCAAGTTATTACGGCAGTTCCCGCAGATTTCAACGCAGGGAACAGCGCCGACACAAGGTGGAGTCAGGGTGTGCTTGACAATATTCGTGTAAGCAAAGCGTTATTCACATTCGAAAAAGGCGTCAATGATATTTGGATAAGCGCATTAGAAGCCGGGCTTATCATTGAACGTATTCTGATCTACCAAAAGAAAAACGCTCCCCGCAAATCCTATCTGGGACCTTTGGAGAGTTTTTTTGTAAGGAATTGATTCGTGGCGAGGGTTTAATACCACGCCCTTCAGGGCGTTTTCTAAAGGTATTAAACCCGAGTCCAATACCTTTAGAGAACAACATACCTCGCCGAACCTTTGGTTCGACTTCAGGGCGAGGTTGTTGATTCAGTAAACTACGCTGTACGTTATGTGCGCAAATCGTTTAATGCGGCATTAACCGCAGTTTCGCAGGAACGCATGGCAAGTATTGTTTTTTCAAAGAGTGTATCGAGTTCCCAGCCGAGCGCTTCAGCTCCTTTTTCTATAACCTGCCTTGAACAACCTGCCGCAAAAGCCGGGGTTTTGAATTTTTTCTTCACGGATTTTACTTCCATGTCCATAACGCTTTTTGACGGGCGGATAATTGCCGCTGCCCAAATAAGCCCGGTAAGCTCGTCAACTGCGTGAAGGATTTTTTCCATGAAGTGTTCGGGTTTTGCTTCTACTTTTGCGGCAAGACCGTAGGCATGGGAACACACAGCATGAATAAGCTCCTCATCGGCTTCGCTTGCCCTTAGGATTTCCGCAGCCTTGACGCAATGTTGATCGGGAAACTGCTCAAAGTCGATGTCGTGCAGAAGCCCAGCAATGCCCCAGAATTCCTCGTCATCGCCAAAGCCGTTTTCTTTGGCAAACCATCGCATCACCCCTTCTACAGTTAGGGCGTGCTGTAAATGAAAAACGTCGTTGTTGTACAGTTTAAACAACTCCCACGCTTGCTGTCTGCTAATTTTCGCATTCATTAAGAGAGTTTAACATAATTGTTGGAAAGGATCGAGGCAGTAATTTGCAATTATGGGGGTGACAATTGTTGCAATTAAATTGTATAATCTTATGAAAGGAGACTTTTTAACATGAAAAACACAACAACTTTTTTGAGAGCGATTAGCACATTTGCTGTTATCGCTATAATTGGGTTTTTAATGGCGGCTTGCGGTGACACCTTGTCTCAAGAAGAGAATGACAATGGCGCAAGTATGCCCGCAGGGCTTATTGGCAGATGGCATTCTGGATCCGATTGGGATGCCCCTTTTATGTACGAGTTTAGAGCCGACGGGAGTATGATTCACCCGGCAGGGTACTCCGGGCGCATGGTTTCGGCGAGAGAAAATACCCTTACCGTCTCGTTGGCTGGCGCTACACTGGGAACGGCAAACTTCGCCGTTTACGGCAATCAGTTAACGCTTTTCAACATTGAGGGAATGACAGGCTTGGAAGCAGGTGTGCATTTCAGGCATGATATTCGGTTTTCCGCAGCCCCAAACTCTCTCTTATTAACAACCGCCATCAATATATCATTTTCCTCCCCTATTATAGGACTTACCGCAAATCACTTTGTAATTGATGGGGGAGCAATTACCAAAGGCGATATGACTGGTGAGGGAACCTCGTGGTCATTGGGAATTATTGTAGAAGAAGCCGGATTTGTTGATTTTAGGATTAACAAACCGGGGATAACAAGCTTGCCTAGAGCAGTATCGGTCATGAATACGGTATTGCCAGTGTTTAAGTCCGTGTCTAAAGGCCGCTCTCACTCCGTAGCAACCGCAGTAGACGGTTCGCTTTGGGGTTGGGGAATTGGTGATTTTATTGGTAGTGAAGCACCATTTTCCTTTTATGTAGTCCCCATCCGCATAGGGACAGATACAGACTGGTTCTCTGTGTCCGCTGGTGGGAATCACACAGTAGCAATCAGAGAAGACGGCTCGCTGTGGGCTTGGGGAAGCAACTGGGACGGTCAGCTAGGTGATGGCACGTGGGATAATCGCCTCCCCGTACTCGTACCCACCCGCATAGGGACAGATACAGACTGGCTCTCTGTGTCCGCTGGTGAGCGTCACTCAGTAGCAATCAGAGAAGACGGCTCGCTGTGGATTTGGGGAGATAACAGGGATGCCCAGCTAGGTGATGGCACTACAACCGCTCGCAATGTACCCACCCGTATAGGGTCAGATACAGACTGGCTCTCCGTGTCCGCTGGTGGTTGGCACACCGTAGCAATCAGAGAAGACGGCTCGCTGTGGGCTTGGGGAAGCAACAGGGATGGTCAGCTAGGTGATGGCACGTGGGATAATCGCCTCGTACCCACCCGCATAGGGCCAGATACAGACTGGCTCTCCGTGTCCGCTGGTGTTTTGCACACCGTAGCAATCAGAGAAGACGGCTCGCTTTGGGCTTGGGGAAGCAACTGGGACGGTCAGCTAGGTGATGGCACTACAACCTATAGCCTCGTACCCACCCGCATAGGGACAGATACAGACTGGCTCTCTGTGTCCGCTGGTGAGCGTCACACAGTAGCAATCAGAGAAGACGGCTCGCTGTGGGCTTGGGGAGCTGCTAACTGGTACGATCTGCTAGGTGGTGGTACGTGGGATAATCGCCTCGTACCCACCCGCATAGGGACAGATACAGACTGGCTCTCTGTGTCTGCTGGTGGTGGCATAGTAGCGATCAGAGAAGACGGCTCACTTTGGGATTGGTGGAACTGGGGAGGGCAGATTAAGTGATGGCACAAGTGGGTTGGAAAATAACCGCCTCGTACCCACCCGCATAAATTAGCGGAAACCACACACACATAATTGAACAAAACACCCCTACACAGGTTTGTACGCAATGGAATGGTATATAACTTCGGGCAGGCGGACTGCGAAAAGCACTGTCGGCGAAATACGGCTGTGTAGTCCTAGTCCGCCACGCTAGTGTTCTGTCTTATTCAAATGGCACGTTAACCGAATAAGACAGAACACTAGCGTGCGGAAATGAAAGCCACTGCCGTTCCCGAGCCGACAGGGATTTTCGCAGTCCGCCTGCCGATGATTGTCTACCTTCATATCTTGCCTAAATCAAGAAAACTTCGTAAAATTCATTAACTATAATATATATAATGTAACACCTTCAGAAATACAGGTTTTGAGCCTCATTTCTGCAGTTGTTAAGGAGCACTATGTTCGATTCCAATAACAATTTATCAGACAAAGGTTCTGCTGCGCCCAGAAGACCTGCCGCGTTAATCTTTTTCCTTATAACGCTTGTCATTTTTATTGCGCTTTTTTTAAGAGGAGCTCAATCTCCGTTAAACGAAATCACCTACTCGCAATTTCTTAATCTTGTAGAGCAAAATCAAGTTAGTTCTGTTGTGATTTTTCAGAACGGCATAATCGACATTACCGTAAGAGGATCGCCTAACCAAGCCAGAACAATCATTCCATATAACGATCCAAATCTATTGGAAAATTTGATGAATAGAAATATTGTTGTTTCTGGTGCGCCTGCCCCGGTCAGCCCGATGCGCCTTTTGCGGGATATGTTTCCATGGATATTTGGTTTTGCGATTATAATTTTTATGATTAGAAATATGCAGGGCATGGGAATGAGGAATTTTCATTTCGGCAAAAGCAAAGCGAAACGGTATCAGGACGAAGGTAAAAAAGTAAGTTTTACTGATGTCGCCGGGCAAACAGACGCCAAGTACGAACTTGAAGAAGTTGTTGAGTTTTTGAAAAACCCGCAAAAGTTTACAAAAATGGGAGCCAGAATTCCAAAGGGTGTGCTTCTTGTTGGTATGCCGGGAACTGGTAAAACATTGATGGCTCGCTCTGTTGCAGGCGAAGCCGGTGTTGCTTTTTTCCATATGTCGGGTTCTGATTTTGTCGAAATGTTTGTCGGCGTTGGGGCAAGCCGTGTAAGGGATCTTTTTGATCAGGGGCGAAAAAGTGCTCCTTGTATTATTTTTATTGATGAGTTGGACGCTGTCGGGCGCACTCGTGGGGCAGGGTACGGCGGCGGTCATGACGAACGTGAGCAAACGTTAAACCAACTGTTAGTTGAAATGGACGGCTTCGATTCAAAGGACGGCGTAATTATCCTTGCCGCCACAAACCGCCCCGATGTTTTGGATCCTGCGCTCTTGCGTCCCGGCCGTTTTGACAGACAGGTTGTTGTGGCGATGCCCGACATCAAAGAGCGTGAGGCGATTTTGCAAATACACGCAGCAAAAATTCCGTTGGATCCAAATATTGATATGGTACGCATTGCGAGAGCTACTCCGGGAATGAGCGGCGCAGATATTGCTAATCTTGTAAACGAAGCTGCCCTGTTTGCCGCTCGCAAAGATCGCACGGAAGTGATTATGTCTGACTTTGAAGAGGCAAGAGACAAAATATTGATGGGAGTTGCACGAAAAACGCTTGTCGTGTCAGACAAAGAACGCCGAATGACTGCCGTTCACGAAGCGGGGCACGCTCTTTTACATTATTTTTTAAAGAACGCCGATCCTCTTCATAAAGTTACGATTGTTCCGCACGGGCGGGCTCTTGGGATGGCTCTTTCTTTGCCGGAAGAAGACAGTTACAGCCGAGCGAAAGGCTGGATAGAAGATCGTATCGCTATTTGTTACGGCGGCTGGCTTACCGAAAAACTTTTCTATGACGAAACAACCACAGGCGCAAAGAATGATATTCAGCAGGCGACAGAAATGGCACGTAACATGGTTTGCGAATGGGGCATGGCTGAAGAATTAGGACCTGTCGCTTACGGACAGGAAGATCAGCCGATCTTTCTTGGCAAAGAAATCGCACGCCACAAAGATTATTCCGAAGATACTGCCCGGCTAATAGACAAGGCAATTAAAAAAATTATTGATAATGCCATCGAAAATGCAAATAAAATTATTTCAGGGCGCAAAGCGGAATTGGAAAAACTTGCCGATGCCCTTATCGAACGGGAAACACTTATTGATGAAGAAGTACGCCATATATTAGGGCTTCCTCCCAAAGAGGAGTCGGCATGAAGTTAATCCTTTGTTTTTTGTTTTTTGCTCTTTGCTTTTTGAATCTCTCTGCTCAACCTCATCACACATTTGGTGTTCGGGATGATTCGGAAGCTGCACAGAGGTATGTTCAATGGATTATGCGGGCGATTGATGAAGGGCGTATAACAGAAGTCTATGCAGCGCTCAAGCGTGCTTCGGACTTCGTCGATGTTTCATCGGATATTTCTTATCTTCAGGCGATAGTCAATTATAAATTTTTGTTTGCAGGCGAAACAAGATTAACAATAATTGACGCTTTGAATACGGCAATCGAAACAAATCGCTGGGTAATTTTTAATGAGAATACGGCATTGCTTTTAATGGCAGAAAACCTTGTTGCGGTACGTGAATATTCACGTGCTTTGGAAACCATTGAGCGGATTGGAATATCTCCTGCCGTTATTCCGGCGGATGCGGCAATGCAGCGTCTGTTGGCTTTACGGGGCATGGCTGCCGGCGGTGATATTTCCGCACTGGCGCAATTTCGCAGCGGTGTGTTAAACGCTTTTGACAGATTCCCGCGCGATCCAAGACCGCTTCGTATCTTTTTTGAATTTGCACGTAACAGACTCCCTGAGCCGTCTGTCCTGCCGTCAGGCGACATCAATTTGATGGAGCTTGCCTTGCGGAGGCTTCCTTTTCTGCTTGAGTTTGATCCTGAGCTTGCGTGGATGGCAGTTCCATTTATCAGAAATCTTGATGACGCAAGACGCCTTTTGTCATCTTATCGTGCGGGCGGTATTCAACACATTCATATCAGGGATTTTTTTCCTCATCCTGCTTCTATCTCTTTAGCGCTTAACCTTGGACTTATCGATGACTTTACGGCTGCCGATGAACTTTTTTCGGGAAATCGAGGTTTTAATAACCCTCTGCCTTCAGGAATATCAAATACAGTTTTTGCGTCTAACGGAAATCCTGTTATACAAAAAAATATAATAACCGATGTTTATGACTTGCTTCGAAGCGATGAAGGACGTGAATATTTTACACGCAAATTGCTTGAGTTTACAGGTGCGATTATTCATGATGAAGACAATGACGGTTATATAGAAAGTTTTTGGTTATTTCATGAAGGTGTTATCAGAAAATTTGCGTATGACAACAATCAAGATTCATTATTTGATATGACAATTTTGTTTGATACAGACGGTATCCCCGTTTCGGCATCGAGCCGAATTTTGGGGCATGAAGCCTTTGCCGATATACAATGGGAGCGTTATCCT